>Ga0316204_10000960_pt1 | contig 89515 bp, 90 predicted proteins | sample 6monrhotite_MG_2_FD_205661 | JGI IMG/M metagenome (GOLD analysis project Ga0316204, IMG submission 205661) | Microbial mat bacterial communities from mineral coupon in-situ incubated in ocean water Damariscotta River, Maine, United States -... | ecosystem: Environmental > Aquatic > Marine >... | reverse complement strand
CGATCTCAGCTGGGATCAGTCCGGCGAAGAAGCCATCAAGGACTTCAAGAAGGGCGACATGGTCAAAGCCAAGGTCCTCGATGTGGACGTGGCGAAAGAGCGTATCTCTCTCGGCATCAAGCAGCTTAGCAAAGATCCGTTTGAAGAAGGCATGGCCGGTCTCAAGCGCGGTACCATCGTGACCTGTGAAATCACCGCAATCACCGAAGGTGGCATCGAAGTCACCGCTGGTGACGGCGTTCCGGGCTTCATCCGCAAGACCGAACTCAGCCGCGAGCGTTCCGAACAGCGCCCCGACCGCTTCGCCGTTGGCGAAAAGCTCGATGCCAAGATCACCCAGATCGACGCATCCAGCCGCAAGCTGTCGCTTTCGGTCAAAGCGCTTGAGTTCCAGGAAGAAAAGCAAGCTATGCAGGACTACGGTTCGTCCAACTCGGGTGCGTCCTTGGGCGACATCTTGGGTGCAGCTTTGCAAGAGAAGAAAACGACTTCCGACGACTAAGTTTTCTTTTCGAACGACAAAAGACAACGCCCCCGGCCATCTGGTCGGGGGCGTTTCTTTTTGCCGATGCGCTGGGTGCGCGGCGGCCTTATTTTACGGACCGGGCCGACTTGGAAATGTGGATGCCTTTAAAGCGCCGGATGATTTCGTTGAGAACCGCAGGCGCGACCGGCCAAGTGCTTTCGTCGGCGGCGTCGAATTTTTTGCCGCGCCATTCATGATAAATCTTGATGAAGGTGTCGTCTTGGCGGCGGAAGGTCATTAAGGTGATTTCACCTTTGTCGGGACCGTAACCAAGTTTCGATTGGCCGTGTGGACTTGCGGCGCAAAACAAAAGAATGGTTAAGACGCTGGCTGAATCCTTAAGTTTGGTAATCGATATGTTTTGTCGACCACACGACTGGATAAAGCCCTCCATATTGAGGTTGGCGTACTTTTTGATCGTCAAGTTGTCCGCCTTGGGTAGATAGGCGCCGTGCACGGCGTAGAGCTGCGACCACGTCTCGAAGCTTTCGCCTTTGGGGATTTGTTCGAAAATAAAGACTGGCCCTTTTTGATTTCGAGAAAGCTCGCTTTCTGCAAAAGGCGTCATGGAAGCCTGCCAACTCGGTGCAGGGAATTTCACCACGGCATCGAATATGTTGATCACTTGGTTGAATTTCTCGGGATTGAACGTTTCAGCCGTGCGTCCAGGTGATGCGTACAAAGCAAGCAAGCCGGTGAGAATGATACGGGGCCAAATGCGCATGTCTCTTCGCTCCTTTTGCTCAGCGTTCTCGATGCTGCTTATCGTATATCAATGGCGGATCATGACAATTGTTGAGAGAAGTTGACGGTGGGTTAAATTTGCCCCCTTGTGTGTTGTGTGGGTGTGATAGACTGCGCGCGCATTAAGAGATTTGGAGAACCGGTCCGCATGTCCCTCGATACCGATAAGCTTATGGAACGCCGCCGTCAGCGCCGTCAGGCGACATTGTGGAAGGTGGTCGCCGCGATCAGTTTCACCGCCTTGGTGGCCGTCGTGGTGGCGCGCACGGTGGTGCAAGACAGCGTCTATGGCGATGGCCTAGGCGCGGGCATGAGTGCAGGCGATTTGTTGGGTGGCGCGCGCATTGCGCGGGTCAACGTTACGGGCATCATTCTCGAAGACCGCCACCGCGACAAATTGCTCCAACAGCTCAAAGACGACGACCACATAAAGGCCGTGCTGGTGAACATCAATAGCCCCGGCGGCACCGTGGTCGGCGGGGAAAACCTGTATCTCGGCCTGCGCGATATTGCCGGTGAAAAGCCTGTGGTTGCGGTGATGGGATCAACCGCCACGTCGGCGGCGTACATGACGGCCATCGGCGCAGATCGCATTTATGCCCGTCAAGGCACATTGACCGGTTCGATCGGCGTGATCATGCAGACCACCGACGTGACCAAATTGATGGATAAAATCGGCATGAAGCCCGAAACCATCAAAAGTGGTCCGTTGAAAGCTCAGCCCAACCCGATGGAACCGTTTTCCGACGAAGCCCGCGAGCACATCCAAGAGGTGGTGATGGACATGTACGACCTGTTCGTCGGCATGGTGGTGGAACGCCGGGGCATGGATGTCGAAGCCACCAAAGCGCTCGCCGACGGACGCGTGTTTACGGGCAAAAAAGCCCTGGATGCGGGGCTTATCGACGCCATCGGCGGCGAAGCGGAAGCCTTGGATTGGCTGGAAACCGAAAAGGGTTTGGAAGCCGACTTGCCGGTGGTTGATAAAAAGCCCAAATACCCGCGCCCGGACCTTGTTGATCGCCTTTTTGGGGCCTTTGGAAAAGCGCTGGTATCAGAACGACTTACACTTGACGGGCTGCTCTCGGTTTGGCACCCTAATCTATAGCTGTTGGCCAAGGGGCGCCGGGATGGGCAATTGGGTCCAGTTTCGGAGATCAACTCAGGCATTTAAACCGGGATTAGCCCCGGATTGCTTGGGGTTTCGCTGCAATGGGTGGTCCGACAGGAGGTGAAAGCATGACGAAATCTGAATTGATTCAACGGCTCGCCGAAGCCAATCCGCATCTGTATCTGCGCGATGTGGAGCGTATCGTCACCACCATTTTCGACGAAATCACCGATGCACTGGCCCAAGGTGACCGGGTTGAACTGCGCGGTTTCGGTGCATTTTCGGTCAAGGAGCGCGGTTCACGCATGGGCCGCAATCCGCGCACCGGCGATGCGGTCGATGTTCCGGCCAAGTACATTCCGTATTTCAAAACGGGCAAGCAGCTTCGCGAAAAACTGAACGCGAGCTGATGGGCCCGAACGGAAGCAAAAACCGACGTAAGTCTTCGATTTAGACGGGAGCAAGCCTTTGAGGCGTCTCATCTCGTGGCTGATCATGGTGCCCGCGGCGGTGGCCGTGGTGATCTTCGCACTCAACAACAAAGAAGCGACCACGCTTAATCTGTGGCCGTTCGCCATGGTGGTCGAGGTGCAGCTGTATCTGCTGCTGACCATCGTGCTTGGCGCGGGCGTGGTTCTGGGCGGCGTGGTGTCGTGGGCCGGCGCGGGGCGCTTGCGTTCCGAGCTGCGCAAGCAATCGTACACCGGTGAAGTCGCGCGTCGTGAATTGAAGACGGAGCGTGAAAAAGCCGCGCATTTCGAAGCCGAGCTTAAAGCGCTGAAGACCTTGCAAGATCATGCGGCGGCCAATGAACCGGACCCACACGCCAAAACCATTGAGCATGGGCCAGCATCCGTCATGGCATCCGCTTCGGCGGGGCAGTTGCCCAAGCCGCAAAGCGCCGCCTGATCCGCCCGCGCATTGTCGCGATACATTTTTGTACAATTAAGCCTTTTCCGGGGTGCAGGTGCGAGGTAAAACAGTCTCATGGTTGGGATCGAACACGCATGGCAACGCATTTTCGTCGCGCTGGACACTACGGATGTCGGGCGCGCGGTTGAACTTGCCCACGGCCTTAAAGGCGCGGTCGGCGGCGTCAAGCTGGGCAAAGAGTTCTTCACCGCCCATGGCCCCGAGGGCGTGCACCGGGTGATCGAATGCGGCATGCCGTTGTTCCTGGATCTCAAGTATCACGACATTCCCAACACCGTGGCGGGCGCGATCCGCGCGTCGCTGGCGCTCAACCCGTTCATCGTCAATGTGCACGCGGGCGGCGGTCGGCGGATGATGGAAGCGGCGGCAAAAGCTGCCGATGAAGCAACCGGCAAACGCCCCAGCGTCATCGGCGTGACGGTGCTGACCTCCATGACGCGGGTCGACATGGCCGAAGTCGGCATCGATGAAGAACCGCTCGAACACGTGTTGCGCTTGGGCCGTCTGGCGAAATCCAGCGGGCTCGACGGTGTGGTGTGCTCGGCCAAGGAAGTGGTCGCGCTGCGTGGCTCGGTCGGCCGCGATTTTATGCTGGTGGTGCCGGGCATCCGCCCCGAATGGGCCAGCGCCGACGACCAACGCCGGGTGGTGACGCCCAAAGACGCCATTGATCTGGGTGCCGATTACTTGGTCATCGGCCGCCCCATCACGGGTCATAAAGACCCCACCGAGGCCGCCCGCCTGATCGCCGAAGAACTGGCTTAGGCCAAACCCTTATTACACGTTTTGCTCTAGCACAGCCCGGCATCACTTCTTATAGTGAGCCCTCAATTCACGCCTGAGGGGGGCGCATGACCGATACTTCCGTTTCTGCACAGCCTGAAAACATAACCAAATTAAAGATTCTGTCGTTGGTGGCACAAACCTACCGAACCCTATTTGGAAACGTGGTTAATGTTGCAACGATGTTATGGGCCGTGATCGTCGTAACCGTTTTATATACCTACCTTCATCAATATCTTGTTGCAGCTATGGGGTGGCAGTTGGGCGAGGGAGAAACAACCGCGTTTGTGGGGTATATGTTGGGTGTCGACCTGATTGATAAGCTTTTGATGTTACTGCTGGTAGCCGTAACTGCGGTTTCATTTCACCGCTTAGTTTTGTTGGGGGAGGCACCCGGCATACTTGGTTTCAAAATTGGAAAACGTGAAAGACGTTTTTTGGGCAATGCTGTCGTCATTGAATTGGTGATATTCGTGATGGCCGGATTGCCTATGCTAATTGTCGTTTTCTTGGATGCTTGGATACAGGCCACGTTTGAAACAACGGGGGGCATGTTGGGAATTTTGGTCTTCTTTGGGGTAAGCGGTCTAGCGGTATTTGGACTCGTTCTGCTGGTGCGGCTCTGGTTTGCAATGCCAGCAATTTCTATTGATGTGCCGGGTGGCCTGAGGGTTCGCTTGATGGCAGCTTGGATTATGGGGCAGGGCAATACAGTGCGCATGATTGCGGCCATATTATTGGCGATGTTGCCCTGGATCATAGGCTTAGGAATTTGGGCAATGTATATGGTGTTTGAATTGCCGCAGGCCCAATCCTTGGGGCAGAAACCCCTGACGTCTTCTTTGGGAGTGCAAGGAACAGCCATGGTTATTGTTGTTAATTGGCTCATCGCGGCAGTGATCTACATTTTGTATTCGCATGCTTATCAAATCTTGAGTGAGAATGACGAAAATCAATTGCAGCAAACGGCAGAATCATGAAACCCGAAAATAATTCCGGCGAAACGAAGCCCTTTCGCAGCCTTTCATACCAAGCTATTGAAACGATGAAGCTGGCCTATCCGGTGGTTTTGCGGCTGGCGCTGTTGCCATTCGTGTTGTCGGTGTGTGCGGTGATCGTGGCGCGCTTGGTGGGGCCGCCGGAGCGGTACGCTTTTGATCTGCTGCACGGGATGTTTTTGCTGTCTTACATCACCTCCGTTTCGCGCATTGCCCAAAGCCGTGCGGCGGGGACGTTGGTGACGGGGCCGAACCTGCTGGGCTTCGCCATACCAAAGCCACGCTGGCCGGGGCTGATGCCCTTACTGGGTATGGTGGCGGAATGCCTGTTGTTGATGGTGCCGACCGCGCTGGTGCTGTTCGTCATCGCCGCATTCATCGGTGGCGCACTGGGTGATGTCGAACTCGGTCAATTGAGCGTCGCGCTGCATATCTTGCCCGAATTTGTGCTCAATACCTGGTTGGGCTTGGTTGTCGGCGCGGGGATGGCTAAGATCGCGGCGGATCGTCAAGCTTAGGATTTCTTATGGCCATCGACGTTAAAATTTGCGGCATCAACTCAATCGAAGCGCTCGACGCCGCCGTGGACGGCGGGGCGAAAATGCTGGGCTTTGTGTTTTTCAACAAATCGCCGCGTGTCGTCACCCGCGACGAAGCCCGTGACTTGTTGGCGCGCGTGCCCGAAGGCATCACCAAAGTTGCGCTGATGGTCGAACCCGACGATTCCAAGGCCCATTCCATCGGTCGTCAACTGCCGTTCGATATGATCCAGCTACACGGCTCAGAATCCGTCGAACGGGTTGCCGAGCTGAAAACCATCACCGGATTGTCGGCGATGAAAGCCGTCGGCATCGAAGGCTCAGACGACATCGCTCGCGCCCATGCCTATGAAGAGGTCTGCGAGCGCATTTTGCTCGACGCCAAGCCGCCCAAAGGCGCGGCGCTGCCCGGCGGTAACGCCTTGAGCTTTGATTGGACCCTCATCGCCGACGAAAAATGGCTCAAACCTTGGCTTTTGGCGGGTGGGCTCAATGCGGATAACTTGGCCGAGGCGGTCAAAACCAGCGGTGCCAGCTTCGTCGATGTCTCGTCAGGGGTCGAAGATGCGCCGGGGCAAAAGTCAGTGCAAAAAATTCGCGCCTTTCTCGCCCTAGCTCAAACGCTCTAAAGCTGCTCTCCAAAGTCATTTAAGGGCCACAATTGTAGGCTCAAATCGGTGGCAATTGAGTGCGGAGCTTGCTATGTTCCGCGCTCCACAACACCTTGAGTGCAAAAGCTGATGAGTAAGCCCAACACCTACCGCGCAGGTCCCGACGAAACCGGCCATTTTGGTATCTTCGGCGGCCAGTTCGTCGCCGAGACCTTGATGCCGCTGGTCCACGAAGTGGCCGAGGCCTATGAGGCCGCCAAGCTCGATCCGGAATTCGCTCGTGAAAAGGCCTACTATCTGGCTCAATACGTCGGTCGGCCGAGCCCGCTGTATTACGCCGAACGGCTGAGCAAAAAACTCGGCGGCGCAAAGGTGTATTTGAAGCGCGAAGACCTCAACCACACCGGCGCGCACAAGGTCAACAACACCATCGGCCAAATCCTGCTCGCCAAACGCATGGGCAAGGCCCGCATCATCGCCGAAACCGGCGCTGGTCAGCACGGCGTCGCCACCGCAACGGTATGCGCGCTGTTCGACATTCCGTGCACCATCTACATGGGCACCAAGGATATCGAACGCCAAGCGCCCAACGTATTTCGTATGAAAATGCTCGGCGCCGAGGTCAAGCCGGTGACGGTGGGCTCGTGCTCGCTTAAAGACGCGATGAACGAAGCCATCCGCGACTGGGTCGCCAACGTAGACACCACCTATTTCCTGATCGGCACCGCGGCGGGCATGCACCCGTTCCCGATGATGGTGCGCGACTTTCAAACCGTGATCGGCGAAGAAGTCCGCGTGCAGTGCATGGAGGCCGAAGGCCGTTTGCCCGACACTTTGGTCGCTTGCATCGGTGGTGGCTCCAACGCCATCGGGCTGTTCCATCCGTTCTTGGACGACGCCGAGGTGCGCATCATCGGCACCGAAGCCGCCGGGCGCGGGATCGAAACCGGCAAGCACGCCGCCAGCCTGACGGCGGGATCGCCAGGTGTGCTGCACGGCAACCGGATGTATTTGCTGCAAGACGACGACGGTCAAGTTTTGGAAGCCGACAGCATCTCGGCGGGCTTGGATTATCCCGGTATCGGGCCGGAGCACTGCTGGCTGCACGACATTGGCCGGGTCGAATATGTTCCGGTCACCGACACAGAAGCGCTCGACGCGTTTCATGCCCTGACCCGGTTGGAAGGCATCATCCCGGCGTTGGAAAGTTCTCACGCCATTGCCCACGTGATGAAAATCGCGCCTGACCTACCCACCGATCACATCATCGTGGTGAACTTGTCGGGTCGCGGTGATAAGGATCTCAACACCGTTGCGGCCAGCATGGGTGTGGATATGGGGGTGAACCTGTGAACGCCATCAATGCCAAAAGCGTAACAACGCGTCTTGCCAAACGGTTCGCAGACCTCAAAGCCGAAGGCCGCGGCGGTCTGGTGACGTTCCTCACTGCGGGCGATCCCGACGGGGACACCGGCTTTGAGATCCTCAAAGGTTTGCCCGGCGTCGGCGTGGACATCATCGAACTGGGTATGCCGTTTTCCGATCCCATGGCCGATGGTCCCGCAATTCAGGCCAGCTCTCAACGCGCGCTGGCGAACGGCATGTCGGTGCGCGGCACCCTCGACCAAGTACGCGCATTTCGTAAAGACGACGACGACACCCCGATCGTGTTGATGGGCTACTTCAACCCCATCCACCATTATGGCGTCGAAGCGTTCGTTGCGGATGCTAAAAGCGCAGGTGTGGACGGTCTGATCATTGTCGACCTGCCGCCGGAAGAAGAAGCCGAGCTGTGCTTACCAGCGCTTAAAGGCGGAATCAATTTCATATATCTGACCGCACCCACCACCGACGATAAGCGTCTGCCCCGTGTGGTGGAGAATGCGTCGGGTTTTGTATACTATGTATCGATCACCGGCATCACCGGCACGGCGTCCGCCGCTGTCACCGATGTCGAGGCGGCGGTGGCGCGCATTCGCCGTCATACGGATCTGCCGGTCGCGGTGGGCTTTGGCATCACCACGCCGCAAGGCGCCGCGGATGTGGCGTCGGTTGCCGACGCGGCGGTGGTGGGCTCGGCTTTGATCAAACGCATCCACGACAATCTGGATGCGGACGGTAAAGCCAAACCGGGATTGGTGGACGAAGTCTTGGGCTTCGCCAAACAGCTTGCGGACGGCGTTCGCGGTACAACTAAATAACGGGTAACACGTTGAAGGATTACGCATGAACTGGCTCAAGGATTTCGTCAGGCCGAAGCTCAAGGAACTGGTGGGTGGTGGCAAAGACATCCCCGAAAACTTGTGGCACCAGTGCCCAAGCTGTCAGCAAATGATCTTCCATCGTGATCTGGAAGCCAACATCAACGTCTGTCAGCACTGCGGCCATCACATGCGCATCGGCGTCGGCAAGCGCCTTGAGCTGTTGTTCGACGGCGGCGATTACAAGACCGCACAGTTTGGATCACAAGTCAGCGACCCGCTGAAATTCAAAGACATCAAAAAATATTCCGACCGCATCAAGGACTCCCAGGCCAAAACCGCCGAAGAAGACGCTTTGATTGTCGCCCACGGCAAGATGGGCGGACAAAACGTGGTCATTGCCGCGTTCAACTTTGCGTTCATGGGCGGTTCCATGGGCACGGCGGTGGGCGAGGGCATCTTGACCGCATCGCGTTTGGCGCAAGTGCAAGACGCCTCGCTGATCATCATTCCCGCATCCGGCGGCGCGCGCATGCAAGAAGGCATTTTGTCTTTGATGCAGATGGCGCGCACCACCATCGCAGTCGAAGAGGTCAAGGAAAAGGGCCTGCCGTATCTGGTGTTGCTCACCGATCCCACCACCGGCGGCGTGTCGGCGTCGTTTGCGATGTTGGGCGACGTGGCGGTGGCGGAGCCGGGCTGCGTGATCGGCTTTGCCGGACGACGCGTGATCGAACAGACCATCCGCGAGCAACTGCCCGAAGATTTCCAAACCGCTGAATATTTGCTTGAGCACGGCATGGTCGACATGGTGGTGGAACGCAAGGATCTGCGCTCGACCATCATTCGGGTGTTGTCGTTGCTGCGCAACACCGGCGCACCTGCGGAAGTGGTGGAATTGTTGAGCGATCCGGTGATGATGCCCGATACCAAACCGGCCCCGATCATCGACGCCCCGATTCCCCACGGCGCACGTCCGCCGGAAACCGATCCGAAAGCCTGATTGACCAGAACCTGGTTGACCCGGGCTTGAATTAGATTGGGGTGCGCCCCACGTAAGGGCCACCATGAACACCGACACCATTCTCAAGCGCCTGCTGGCGCTGCATCCCAAGTTGATCGACCTGAGCCTCGAGCGCCTGCAACGGCTGCTCGCAGCGCTGGGCAATCCCGAACGCAAATTGCCGCCGGTGGTGCACATTGCGGGCACCAACGGCAAGGGCTCGACGGCGGCATTTTTACGCGCGTTCGTCGAGGCTGCGGGCTATCGCGTCCACGTCTACACTTCGCCGCATCTGGTGAGCTTTAATGAGCGCATTCGCTTGGCCGGTCAGTTGATCGGTGATGACGAGTTGAACGCGGTGTTGGAAGAATGCGAAGCCGCCAACGCAGGCCAGCCGATTACCTTTTTTGAAATCACCACGGCGGCGGCGTTTTTGGCCTTTTCCCGGCATGATGCGGATTTGGTGATTTTGGAAACCGGGCTCGGTGGGCGCTTGGACGCCACCAACGTGATTGAGAAGCCGCGCCTCACCTGCATCACCCCGGTGTCGTTGGATCACCAACAATACCTGGGTGACACCATCGAAAAGATTATGGGCGAAAAAGCCGGGATTTTAAAAGCCGAGGTGCCCTGCGTGGTCGCCGCGCAATCGACCCGGGCGGCGGACAAGACGCTGAAGAAAAAAGCCACAGAGGTCGGCGCACCGTTGATCTGGGAAGGCAAGGATTGGTTCGCGCGCTCCGCCGGTGGGCGGCGTTCGCAAGCCGACAGCGGCATGCTTTACAAAGGCCACGGCGGCCCGGAAAGTGTGCATGGCGAGGTCGAGCGCACCTTTCCTACGCCTGCTTTGCAAGGCCGTCATCAAATGCGCAACGCGGCGCTGGCGATGGCGTGCGCCGAAGCCTTGGCGCCTGATTTTGACATCTCCGATGCGGCCATCAAGATGGGCCTGAAAACGGTTTCGTGGCCGGGGCGCATGCAGCGCCTCGTGACCGGACCGCTGGCGGAAAAGCTCGCCGAGAGTTGGGAGCTATGGCTCGACGGCGGCCACAACCGCGCCGCATCCGAGATGATCGCCCAGCATACCCGCCAGTGGCGTGGCAACGATTTGTGGGTGGTGTTCGGCGCGCTCAATCAACGCCCGCCGCTGGATTACCTCAAACCCCTTGAAGGCAAACTACGCGGCATTCGCTGCGTCACCATTCCCGATCAAGAAAACGCGCTCACCGCCGAAGAGGGGGCCCAGAGCGCCCGCCAACTTAACATGTCGCCTCAAACAGCGGACTCGGTCGAAGACGCGATTGGGTCTATCATGGATGAGAATCAAAACGCCGCGCCGGCCCACATGCCGGGTCGCATATTGATTTGCGGCTCGCTGTATTTGGCCGGGCACGTACTCAAAACCAACGGCTAAAGCCGACACACACATCCGCACTAATCGGGGGGCAATCATCATGGCCAGCGAACTGTTTCAACCGTTTCGTATGCGCGGGCTTGATCTCGCCAACCGCATCGTCGTCGCGCCCATGTGCCAGTATTCGGCCACAGACGGCATCGTCGGCGATTGGCACCTGATGCATGTCGGTCAGTTCGCGGTCGGCGGCCACGGCCTGTTCCTTGCCGAGGCCACAGCGGTGGAGCCGCGTGGACGCATCACGCCCTATTGCCCGGGCTTGTGGAACGACGAACAGATGGTGGCGTGGAAGCGGGTGGTCGATTTCACCAAAACCTGGGGCAACACCCCCATCGGTATTCAGTTGGCCCACGCCGGGCGCAAGGCGTCTAGCGCTAAGCCGTGGCACGGCGGTGAGCAAGTGGGTGAGATTGATGGCGGCTGGCAGACGGTCGCACCGTCGGCGGTGCCGTTCGATGGCAACCGTCCCCTGCCGCAAGCCTTGAGTTTGGACGACATTGAACAGATCAAACGCGACTTTGCCGATGCGGCCCGTCGCGCCGATCAAGCCGGCTTCGATGCGGTGGAAATTCACGCCGCGCACGGCTACCTGTTACACCAATTTTTGTCGCCGCTGAGCAACCGGCGCGACGACGCTTATGGCGGCACCTTGGAAAACCGCATGCGCTTGGCGCTGGAAATTTTTGACGTAGTGCGCGAAGCCTTTCCCAGCGACAAGCCCGTCGGTATGCGCATTTCCGCCACCGACTGGGTCGAAGGCGGCTGGGACTTGGGCGACAGCATCGCCCTGGCTCACGCGTTGGAAGATCGCCACTGCGACTTCATCCATGTGTCGTCGGGTGGCTTGTCGCCGGACCAACAAATCCCGCTCGGCCCCGGCTATCAGGTCGACCTGTGCGCCGCGATCACGGACGCCACCGAAATCGCCACCATCGCAGTCGGTATGATCGACGATGCGATGCAGGCAGAAACCATCGTGCGGTCCGGTCAAGCAGATATGATCGCGTTGGCGCGCGGCATGTTGGCCGATCCCCACTGGACCTGGCGCGCCGCCAAAGCACTACGCGCCGAAGCCGCCTACCCGCGCCAGTACGAACGCGCGCTGCCAGATTTTGGCACCATGGCGAGCCCTAAAAACCCGCCACTGAAATAAAAGAAACAATACGCCGTTTGTAACAGCGCGCCATCAACCGCATTCATGTCTTAGGGGCTCGTATACAGTCGGATTTTTTTTCATTTTTCTATTTTCCGGCATGTCAAAGGTAGCGCTTGTCCGTCGGAGACATGGACTTTGTCTTGATGCTCCCAGACCTCGCGCACACCATCGGAGTACCGCGCCCCCGATCCCGAAATGGCATGTGGCAGGTTCCATGTCTGCTGGCCACGCGAAACCTCAACCCTATCACTCCACCACGTGATGTGCACAGCGGTGCCATCCCCGCAAGTGTAGTTACCGGCGGTGATGTAGGGCCGATCATCGCGTTGCGCCCGAGCATCAACGGTGCTGGTGCATCCCGTCGTGAAACAAAGCATCACAACCGCGAAAGCTAAACCTAAGGTGCCAATCTTTCCATTTAAGCGTTTCATGTTGCCATCCTCGCCGAGTGAAATGGCGTAGATCATCGAGTGTGCAGCACATGCTCGTTGTGCTTTGCAATGTCGATCTGTGCCTAGATTGTTCAATGATAGCGTACACCAGAATTATGCAGTAATGCTGGGCTGTCTCTGATGCGCGTTGCAACTCTACATACGGCGATTCCAAAAGGCCTGCCGCCACAAAAAAAAGCCCCGCTTTTTCCAGCGGGGCTTTTTTGTTTCGGGCTTAGATCAGATCGAGCTTTCGATCCATTCTTGCAATTTGTTTTTCGGCAAGGCGCCGATTTTGACGGCGGCGGGTTGGCCATTTTTGAACATCATCAACGTCGGAATGCCGCGCACGCCGTATTTAGACGGGGTCATCGGGTTTTCGTCGATGTTGACTTTGGCGATGACGACCTTGTCGCCCATTTCGCCTGCAATCGCTTCCAGCGCGGGGGCGATCTGTTTGCACGGGCCGCACCATTCGGCCCAAAAATCGATCAGCACCGGGGTAGCGGACTGGAGGACATCGGCGTCAAAGGTAGCGTCGGTAATCTCTTTCATGAGGTAAGGTCCTGAAATCCATGATTTGCATGATTTGAATGTAGGTTTGTGACAAATCTAAGTGTGCGCGGGGAACGCGTCAAGCCACCGCGACCGATAGCGCATATTATGTAACGTAAGTCCTTAATATGGCGTCGTTCAATTCCATCACATGGGGGCCGTCAGTCCACAGCAAAAGGCAGCGAATCCGCTTGTCTGGATAGATTTTTGCCAAAAGCGCACGGTAGGTCGCCATTTGACCCAGATATTGTTCCGGGACTTTGTTGGGGTCGGTGGGCGCGGGGCGGTTGGTTTTGTAATCGATGAGCAAAACCTCCTCGTCGCTGACCAACAAGCGATCCAGACGCGCGGAAACCACTTGGGCATCAATGACGCCCGAGAGGCTCACCTCGGCCAAGCTGTCGAGTCCGAATAGCTCGGCAAAGTCCGCATGGTCGAGCACCCGCAAGGTCTCCGCCGCGATGTCGGCTTGGGTTTCAGGCTCCAATTCATGTACGGGGCGCGCCAGCCATCCTGCGGCGGCGGCGTCCCGTTTTTCGGGCGCCAGACCGGGCAGCGTTTCCAAAAGTTTGTGCACCAACAACCCGCGCTTGAACCGCGCGCTGCTTTCACCCTCAAACGGACCCAATGCGGGCGGGGCTTCGGGTTGCGGTCGCGAAGGGGTCAGCGGCTTGGGCGGGCTCTCTTCACTGGGCGGTGCGCTCAACACCCAGTCGGGTAAGGCGTGGTGTGGCTGGGCCACGGTCTGGGCGTCGGATTTTTTCGCTTCAACCTCTTGCGCGGTTTCATAGCGCCAAATGGGTTCGCCGCCAAAATCACGGGTGCGATGAGGGACTTCTGTACCTATATCTTGCACCGTGGGCAAAATCAGATTGTACCAACAGCCATCGGCGCGCCCGCGACTGTCTTCGTATCCGGTGATGTACAGGCGATCCTTGGCGCGGGTCATGGCGACGTACAGCAAGCGTCGGTATTCGCGTTCGCGCTCATCGCGCTGGTGCTCAGATTGATCTTGAAACGCTTGGCAGCGCACACCCTTGTGCGGGGCCCACAACATGCCCAGCGGGGTGACGCCGTCTCGCCCGCCCAGCCATTGCAGCCGCCCGTCCAATCGGCCATCGGGCTTGGTGCAGGTGTCGGTGAGGAACACGATGTTCGCTTCCAAGCCTTTGGCGCCGTGTACCGTCATCACCCGCACCTGATTGCCCATCACGTCCATGTCGCGCTTGATTTGTTGCGCACTGGCGGTGACCCAGTGCAAGAACCCTTGCAGCGACGGGGTGTGGTTGCGTTCATAATCCAGTGCCAGGGCGAGAAATTCATCGATCGGATCTTCGGCATCGACGCCCAGGCGGCGGGTCAGCGCCAAGCGTCCGCCGTCGCGTAGCAACCCGGCGTAAAACTCATACGGCGGCATGAAATCGGCATGGCTGAGCAGCTTGGACAGCGCGTCGCAAGCAAGGCCGAAACGGGCATCTTCGCCCCGGCGGCGTTTCAGTTCGGCCCACAAACTGGCTTTGCGTCCGTTAGCCAGGGTAAACAGCTCGTCTTCCGTCAATCCGATCAGCGGGCTTTTGAGCACTTCGGCCAACGTCAGGTCGTCTTCGGGCAGCACCGCAAAGCGACCCGCACTCAACAAGTCCATCACTGCGATTTGTTCGGTCAGCACCATGCGGTCGGCACCTGCAACGGGGATGGCGCGGCTTTTTAACTGACGGACCATTTCTTCGGCAAAGCGCGCACGGCGACGCACCAAGATCAACACGTCGCCCGCTTCAATATGGCGGTTTTGTGATGGAAGAATTTCCTTGTCGTCGATCCAGCGTTTGACGGTGTCGGCGATGTCGCGGGCCAGGCGCATTTCGGATCGTTCTTCGCCGACATAATCGAGCGGCGCATCCCACGGATCGGCGATCAGCGCCTCTTGCGGTTTGACGGTCGGCCACACTTCGACCAAGCCCGCTTCGCCCAAACGATGAGAATCATGCGCCACCCGTTCACCCGCAAAGGTCAAGCCGTCGGCAGCTTGGGGATTGGCAAACACCCGATCTACGACACTCAGTACCGCGCGGGTGGTGCGAAACGAGGTGGTCAACGGAACCGAATTGAAACGCTCCCCGGCATTTTGCACGCGGGTTTGGAAATGTTCTTTCATGCGGCCGAATTCGTGTGGGTCGGCGCCTTGGAATGAATAGATCGATTGTTTTTCGTCACCGACCGCGAACACGGTGCGGGGACGGGGGCGCTCGGTGGTTTGCGCTTCTTCATGCACACCCATGCCGGTGAAAAACTCCGCCGCGATGCGCCCGACGATGTCCCACTGCGCAGGGCTGGTGTCTTGGCTTTCATCGACTAAGATGTGATCGATGCCGCCGTCAAGCTTGAAGTGCACCCAACTGACCCCGCCGTCCGTCGCCAGCAAGGCTCGTGCGGTGTCGATCAGGTCGTCATAGTCTAGATGCGCGCGGATCTGTTTGAGGCGCTCGTAGGCCTTCAACATGGCGTTGCCAACCTGCAACAGATGAATGGTCGCGTCCGCCGTGGCGCGGGCTTTGAGCTTTTCCAGCACAGCCAGAACCCGGTCTTGTTCGGCGCGCAAAGTGTCTTCGGCCGCTTCGGCGCCTTTGGTGGTGAGCCGTTTGCGCGGCTCGCCGGTGGTGGTGACGAACAGCGGCGCGTAAATGCTTTCGAACGCTGCGGCGCGCGCAGCACTTTTGACGTAGGCGCGCAGTGCGGTGGCGAACGTCTGGCTGGTTTTGGCCCCGCGCGCTAAAGCGTCGGTGGCGCTTAAAAGCGCTTCGTCCTCCAGCATGGCATCCGCAGCTTTGAGAATGCTGGGCGCGTCCGTCTCATCAGTCGACAAACCGACCAGCTGGGTGACGGCGACGGCGATGCCGCCTTGGCTTTCGAATTGATTGAGCACCTCTTTCAGCCGCGCGCGGTTACCCGCCAGGTCTTGCATCAGGCTGGCGAAATCGTCTTCGGCGATTTGTTCGGCGATGGCCTCAACGGCGCGGGCCAGGGGGGCGTCGGGGCTCAGCACGGTCTCAGTCAGCATGCGTTCGCGGGCTTCCGCCAACAGCTCGGCGGTGGTGCGTTCATCGATGACGGAAAAGTGCGGTGCGACGCCCGCCTCGATGGGAAAGCGCGCGATCAGGCTTTCACAGAACGAATGGATGGTGCGAATTTTCAAGCCCCCCGGCACGTCGAGCACACGGGCAAACAAGCGCCGCGCGGTTTTTTGCAGGACTTCATCGGGTTCGCGCTGGCTCAACAAACGGACGTCTTCGATCAGCGCTTTGTCGTCCATCACCGCCCATTGGCCGAGCTGGGCGTTGATGCGTTCGGACATTTCCGCCGCGGCGGTTTTGGTGAAGGTCAAACAAAGGATCTTTTCCGGCTGCGCGCCTTCCAACAGCAATCGGGCGATGCGGTCCACCAGCACACGGGTTTTGCCGGTGCCGGCGTTGGCCGAGACCCACACGGATCGATCGGGCTGTGCGGCGGCGTACTGACCAGCGGTGCGTTTGAAGCTGCTCATGCGTCACCGCCCCCATCGCCACCAGACCATTCTTTGACCCGCGCCAAGTGATCGAAATCGCCAAAGCGGCTTTCGAACATAGCGCGCGGGCGCGAAAGATAAGGCATTTTTTCGTCGCCGAATTTGTCCACCAGTTTGACCAGACCCTCATATGCGTTTTGTGTCGCTTCTTCACCGTCGAGCTTGATAGGCTTAGGCTCGCCCGCGACGCGGCCACCTGAAAGGCGTAGATACAGCAACCCCGAAATGGGTGCGTTGCCGTTTAGCCCCTCAAAGCCGCCGCCTTTGGCGATAGCGGCTTCCAAGGGCAATTGCGGGGTCAGGCCGCTTTCGACCTGCGGCGTGGTTGGCGGCTGTCCGGTTTTGTAATCGACGATCACCAGACCGCCCGCACCGTCGCGATCGATGCGGTCGGCTTGGCAAGTGAGGGTGAAGCCACCGGCGAGGCCGTCGATTTCAAGGCGTCCGTCTTGTTCAACCACCACCGGGAAAAATCCTGCATCACGGCGCTTTTGTTCAAAATCAACAAACCACGCAGCGATGCGTTTGAAGCGCGGCCACCAGAATGCGCGCACGCTGGGGCTGGCGATGTATTCGTCGAACACGTTACGTCCGATTTCCAAAAGCTCGGCTTCTGCATTGGCGGGCAGGGCTTCCATGTTGCGCTTGATGAAACGTTCCAGCGCGGTGTGCACGACGATGCCGCGATCCGCCGCACCGGGGTCGGCTTCCAGTTCGTCCAGTGGCTGCAGACCGAGAATGCGCCGGGCGTAAATGGCGTAAGGATCGCGGATCCAGGTTTCCACCTGGGTCACGGACATGCGGGTGGGCCGCGATGAGATCGGCGGCATCGGGCGCGGTGGGGCAATGGGGCCGGTTGCGGATGCATCATCCGGGCGCGTCAGGGCGTCGGCCCAATGTAGCCAGCTGTCGCCTTCGGGTTCCTGCAAAGCATCACTTTCGCCGAGCAAGGTTTCCAGGCGCACCAGCCATCTTGAGGGCACCTGCGGGCTGCCGCCGCTACGCATGGATCGGGTCAGGTAAAGTTCGGGTGCGGCGAACGCTTGGGTGAAATCGTGCGCGCTCAGACCGATGCGTCGTTCGGGCAAGGGCAGACCGAATTGGCGCATCATCGGGCGGCTCATCCACGGGCTGGCTTCCGATTCCGGCGGCCATACACCTTCGTTGAGCCCGCCCAAAACTACCACGTCGGCGTTTTGCAGGCGGGCTTCCAACAAGCCCCAGATCGACAGGCGTGGATGCGCGGCGAAATGCGAACGCACCGCCCGGCCCGCCATCAGGGCCTGGATCAAGGCCGGGTATTGCTCGCCACGGATCGGTTCCAGTACGCTCAGGGCATCGTGGGCTTCGGCGCCAAACGCGCTCAGCGCTTCGCCCGCGTCACCGGCCCACAGGCGACGTTCGTTTTGCTCGGCGCCGCGCTCGCTGAGTTTAACGGCGGTGTCCACGTGCAGCTTTAACAGCTCAGCGGCATCGGCTTTGGGGTTTTGCAAGGCAGTGGCGAACGGTTGAACGATGTCTTGCAGCATGGCGAGCACGGTGCGAATGTCTTTTTGCGCCAAGCCAAATCGTGCAAAGCGTTTGGCGGTTGGCACGTCGTGCAAAAACACCCGGTGTTGGTCTTCCAACCCGCTGAGGCCTTCGCCCGGGCGCGGTCCACGCAGCAGCGCGATTTCCAGGGCTCGCACCGCAGCGCGCAAATGTCCGGGATCAAACCCACCCGCCGCCAGCGGGTGTTTAAGGCACGCCAGCAGGTGCACCGGCTGAAACCCACCCGCAGCCATCTCGGCGAGCAGATGAAAAAAAGCGCCGGGCGGAGTTTGGTCCAACGGCGTGCCGGCGGAATCGTCGACCTCCAGTCCCCAGCGACCCAGCTCGACCGCGACCCGTCGGGCCAAGGCCCGGTCGGGCGTGATCAGCGCGGCGGTCTTGTACGGGGTTTGCAATGTGCGGCGCAAAATCAGCGCAATGGCGCTGGCTTCTTCGCGCGGTGTCGGCGCGTTCAGACGCACCACGCCAGCAAGAGCATCGTCCGCTGGCGGGCCGTCGTCGCGCCACAAATGGGTCGCTTCGGCGGGGACCATGGCGCGGGTGATGACGGTGGATCGGCTGGTATGTGTGTCTTGTGTTTCGGTCCACGCGCCGACGTCCGCGCGCGCCATGCCGATTTTGTCGAGCAGCTGGGCCATGCCGTATTGCGGATGGGTGGGGTCGAGGTTTGCCCACACCTCATCGGGCGCGCCGCGTTCCAGGCCCGGCAGCACCAACGCGCCTTGGGGCAGGCGGGCGACCACGTCTAAAAGTTCGGCGGTGGCCGGAATGGTGCCGGTGGAACCCGCGGCGATGACAGGCGTTTGGGGCGGATTGTCACGCCACGCTTTTGTGCGCGCGCTCATCAAGGCGTTGCGCCGATCAGCGGGGTCGAGAAAGCCTTGCTCGTGGAGCAACGTAGGCCAAATGGTGCCGAGAATGTCCAAAAAATCGACGGTTTTTTGCCAATGCTCGGACAGGTCGGCGCGGGTGACCAGATCGGACAAACGCGTCAAATCAAGGCCTTCGGTGTGCACTTGGTCCACCAAGTTCGCCAATTCACCGGCCAAGCGCACCGCTTGGTCGGGGCTTGTCTCCTGCTCAGTGGCTTTGGCTTTGGCCATCACCAATCGCGCCAGCAACGCGATGCGCTTGGCCCCACCGATGGCGGGCGGAAGCACCAGCGCGTCTTGCAGCTCAAGGCTTTCGCCGATGCTGCCCAGCGCCAACTCGTCTTCATCGACATCGCCAAGCGGGGTCATGATCGGCAGCAACATCGGCGCGCCGTTCGATAAGCGCAAAAACGCCTCACGCAAAGATTGACACGCGCGCCGGGTCGGCAAAAGTATGCGGACTTGGGCTAGTTTTTCTGGGGCCAATTTTTCCGGGGCGCCGCCGACCCGCGCCAAAATGCCCTTGGCCAGTTCATCGACGAACGGCCTGTTCGGCGCGATGGTGTAGACCTTGGGCGTGCTCATGCGCCAAGCCCGTGTTGGATCAGCCACGCTTCGGTGTCGTCGCGGGCTTGCGGTGTGCCGACGTGAAACCATTCACCGGTATGGACCAGCCCACAAAGCCGCCCCGCTGCCAAGGCGCGGTCGTAAAGCACGTTGAGCGAATACGCCCCGCCTGGGGTGTCGTTAAACAGACGCGGGTGTAATATTTGCACCCCAGTGAACACATAGGCTTTGGCCGTAGGGTCATCCGCGCGCCGGGCAAGCTTTCCATCGCTTGCAATGCTAAAATCGCCGGGGCCGTCGTAACCCATGGCGCGGTCCGGATCGTGCAGCAATAAAATGCCGTCCATGGCGTCATCATCCCACATCTGGGCGAGACGGGTCAGTGCGTTTTGCGCGCCGTCCAGCCACAAACCGTCGCTGTTGCAGGCGAAAAAAGGTGCGGGGCCAAGCTGTGCCAATGCATGCTCGATGCCGCCACCGGTTTCCAAGATCGGGTCTTCGGAGCTAAATGATATCGACGGTTGGGCACGGTCTTTGAGGTGCGCTTGGATGTGATCGCCAAGATAATGCAGGTTGACCACCACATTGCTGACCCCGGCATCTTTGATGCGCGCCAAGGCCCAATCGATCAGTGGCTGGCCCGCGACGTTGATCATCGGTTTGGGCTGGTTATCGGTGAGCGGGCGCATGCGCAGCCCCAGGCCCGCAGCAAGAACCATAGCTGACGATGGGTTCATGAAGTGGGCTCCGGCGCGTGGCGCTTGTCCGTGGGGATATGGGTGTCCATCCACGTTTTCATGTCGCCTAGGGCGGGGTGCTCCAGGGCCTGTTCCAGCAAGCGCCACACCCGCGCGATGTGTTTGAGGTACACAGACTTGCCGTCGCGGCGCTGCAAACGGGTGAAGATGCCGATGACCTTGGCGTGGCGCTGGGCGGCCAAAATCGCATAAGCGCGTTCAAAACGATCCCACGCCGGGCCTGAAATGTTCAGCGCGTCGCGGTAACGCTCGATCATATCGGCCTGAATTTGCACCGCGACATCGCGTCGTGCGTCCTGCAGCAAGCTCATCAAATCGTAAGCTGGATGCCCGCCCAGAGCATCTTGAAAATCCAACAATCCGCAGGCTTTGATGCTTTCGCGGTCCTCTAGGCGCATCAAATTATCGACGTGATAGTCGCGTAAAACTAAGGCTCGCGGACCGTCGTGCACATGGGCGAACAGGCCAAACCAGATGCGCTCAAAATCCGCACGGGTGTCGGTGGATACGTTCAGCCCTTGGGCGGGCATGAACCAGTCCAGCAACAGCGCGGTTTCGTCACGCAAACGGGCATCGTCGTAAGGCAGAAGCCAGTCGGGCATGGTGCCAGAATTATCCAACGCATGCATTGCAATCAGGACGTCGGTGGCGAGGGTGTACAATGCGCATTCGTCATGGCCGTCCGCCAAAAGATTGGTGAAGGTGGCATCGCCGAAATCTTCCAGCAATAAAAAGCCGTTGGTTTCGTCTTCGGCGAGAATTTCCGGCGCGCTGAAATCCAGCAGGCGCAAATGCTTGTCGATCAGCACAAACGGGCGCACGTCTTCGTGCGCGGGCGGTGCGTCCATCACCAGGGCGCTGGCTTTGTCTTGGTGCCCGGTTTGGCGTAGGCGAATATAGCGGCGAAACGAGGCGTCGGCGGTGAGCGGCTGGCGCTGGGCATCTTCCCAGCCAGTGCCTTTGAGAAATGCGTCCAGTTGACCGGTGCGTGATGTCTCAGCCATGTCCACAGGTCCTCAAGCGCTCCGACCAATCGGAACTGTGGGGAATAAGTTCCGCTTGGCGGTGATTTCTGCCTTTGGTGACGGTGAGGTGAAGCTCCAAACGGTCACGCGGAATGTAGGTGCCCATGCGTTCTGGCCATTCGATCAGGGATACAGCGTCGCTTAAGGCTTCTTCGATGCCCAGCTCAAACACTTCTTCGGCGCGTTCCAGGCGATACAGATCGAAATGCCAGATGTCGAGTTTTTCACCTTCGTAAGTCTGAACCAAGGTAAATGTGGGGCTCGGCACGTCTTCGTCGGCGTCGGTGAGGGCGCGGATAAAGGCGCGCGCGAACGCGGTTTTGCCCGCGCCCAAATCACCGATGAGCGCGATCACGTCGCCGGGCTTGGCGACCCGCGCCAGCTTTTGCGCGAGTTCAGTGGTGGCTTTCAGCCCGGCCAGTTCGATGGTGACGGTTTCGTTGACGTTGCTCATGGGTCCCTATCATACGTCGTCGGGTCCTTGGTGGGGACTTTTTCGCTCAAAATCGAGTGTGAACCTGATATAAACCCAATAGGATTCGCAATACCAGTTTAATGCTCAAAGGTTGAGAGAAGCTATGGCCAACGCACCGATCACCACCGACGTCGCCATCATTGGCGCAGGCCCCGTGGGGCTGTTCGCCATTTTTCAGTGCGGCATGCTAAAACTCAATTGCCACGTCATCGACGCGTTGGACGATGTGGGCGGGCAATTGTCGGCGCTGTATCCGGAAAAACCCATTTACGACATCCCCGGACACCCGGAAATCATGGCCGGTGAGCTGATATCTATGTTGGAAGCGCAAGCCGCACCTTTCAGCCCCACCTATCATTTGTCCCAGCAAGTCACCGCCATGGATGAGCAAGACAATGGCCGCTTGCTGTTGAGCACCACCAAAGGGGTTCAGATCGATACCGCTGCGGTGATCATCGCCGCCGGTGTCGGTGCGTTTGGCCCCAACCGCCCACCGCTCGACGGCATTCAGGATTTTGAGGGCATGGGGCCGGGCCAAGGCGTGAACTATCTGGTCAAACGGCGCGAAGATTTTCGCGGCAAAAATGTCGTCATCGCGGGCGGCGGCGATTCCGCCGTCGACTGGGCGGTGTCGCTGTCCGAAGTCGCCGAAAGCATCAAGATCGTGCACCGCCGTCCCAAATTTCGCGCCGCACCCGACATGGTCAAACGCATGCAGGACTTGGCTGAAAACGGCAATGTCGAATTGGTGGTGCCTTACCAACTGGCGGGGCTTGAGGGCGGTGCGGATGGCTTGACGGCGGTGAAGGTCGCCGATCTGGACGGTCATGCGCGTACGCTCGACGCCGACGTGCTGTTGCCATTTTTCGGCTTGTCGCAAAACATCGGCCCGATTGCCGAGTGGGGCTTGAGCATCGAGCACAATCACATCACGGTCGATCCGTCGGACATGAGTGCGGGGCGCTTAGGCATTTTCGGCGCGGGCGACATCATCACCTATCCGGGCAAGCTGAAGCTGATATTGATGGGCTTTTCCGAAGCCGCACTGGCCGCGCACAGCGCGCGCGATCATGTTCATCCGGATGAGGCTTATCACTTCGAACACTCGACATCCGCTGGTGTTCCGGGCGCGGCAAGCTGAGCAAAGAGAGCCATTGATGAGCAGACGGGCCCCATTGAGCGTTGTTGTTGCGCTCACTATGACACTTAGCGTGGTACTGGCGGTCGGTACGTCTGTGCGGGCGCAAACCACTGCGCCCGCCAGCTTAGACACTCAAGTCAAAGACGCGCTGCAAAATTGCTACCAGTGTCACGGCGTGGGCGGGGTGAGTGTGATTCCAACCCGCCCGACCATCGCCGGTCAAAAAAGAGAATACATCCGTCGTCAACTCGTGGCCTTTAAAAACACCGCATCCCAAGGCCCAAAAGATCGTGACGGGGATAGGGACAATGGTGCAGATCCCACCACACCCGTGCGCAACGACCCGGTGATGGAACACATGGCCGCAGGTTTACCCGACCAGTTGATCGCGCCGCTTGCCGACGCCATTTCCAAATTGGCTTGCGATGGTGGGGCGGCCAAATTGGCACAAAAAAATCCACCAACTCGCCCACCCGCCGCAGAGGCTTGCACGGTTTGTCATGGTACCGATGGCATTGGGGTGCAAAACCAAGTGCCCAATCTGGCCGGGCAGCACCGCGCTTATTTGCGCCGTCAGTTGCTGTTGATCCGCGAAACCGCCTGGGGCGCGCAGCCGCGCGAAGGCGAAGCGTGGCGCAATCATCCAATTATGGAAGCCAAAGTCGCACGTCTCAAAATCGCTGACATCGATGCCACCGCGCGTTATTTTTCCGCTTTGGATTGTCGCGGCGCGGGGGGGGCTGCTCCAAATTAATGGTCGTATCGCAGAGGATTCAGAAAATGAAAATTGCCATCGTCACACTGGAAGCCTTTAATGAACTCGATAGTTTCGTGGCGTCGGCGATACTCAACCGGGTGGCACCTGCCGATTGGACGGTTCAAATCTGTTGCCCCAGCGACAGCGTCACCTCGATGAACGGGGTTCGCATTGAAGCTCAGCAACGAGTTGAGTACGCCAATGAGGCCGACATCGTGCTGTTTGGCAGTGGCATGAAAACGGCTGAATATGCCAATGACCGCGAATTTTGTGCACGATTTTCATTGGACCCGGACCGCCAGCTCATTGGCGCTCAGTGCTCCGGCGCCCTGTTTTTGCATCGATTGGGGCTGAGCACCAAGATCCTTTCCACGGACACCATGACCGCCCCTCATTTGGCCGAAGCGGGTGTGGAGATAAGCGACCAGCCACTGCATGTGGAAGGCAACGTCGCCTCAGCCGGGGGGTGTTTGGCGTCGCAGTATCTGGCGGCTTGGGCGATTGCCATGAAAACCGATTGGCAAACCGCTGCGGATATCATCCATTATGTGGCCCCGGTCGGGCAAAAGGATGATTTTGTCGAGCGCGCCCGTCGCGTGGTCGTGCCTGTGCTGACCTAACTATTCGGTGCGATCGACAAACCCGGAAAACAGGTCGGGCTGACGCAGGCTGTCTTCGTTCGATTCGGCCGGCAGGTGGCAAGCCACCGTGGTGCCGCGACCGGGACGGTTGGTCAATTCGACCTCGCCGTTGTGCAGTTCGATAAAGCGCGCGATCAACGCTAGGCCCGGCGGCACTTGGTCTTCTTTGAGGCCGGTTCCGCCGTCGGTAACGCGAAACACCACGTCGCCGCCTTCACGGCGTGCGGTCATCAGGACTTGGCCGCCCGGCGGCGTGTTGGACACCGCGCTGGACAACAGCGTGAACAGCACTTGCTTGAGGCGCTTGCCGTCGGCGACCACCCAGCCGATGTCGGCGGGGCTGTCGAATTCGATCTCGACCTCTTTGCGCTTGGCGCGCTCACGCACCAAGTTCATCGCCGTCACCAGCAAGCGGTTCACATCGACTGTATCGAGCTCCAAGGTCATCAGGCCTGCTTCGACGGATGCCAGGTCGAGCATGTTGTCGATGATGCTGATGAGTTCTTCCGCGCTTTCCAAAATACCGCGGCTGTATTCGGACTGACGGCTGTTGAGGTCGCCGAAATAGCTGTCGGTGAGAATCGAGGCAAAGCCGACGATGGCGTTCAAGGGCGTGCGAATTTCGTGACTGACTCCGGCCATGAATTCCGATTTCAGGACGTTGGCTTCGGCCATCGCGTGGGCGCGTTCCAGCAATGCAGTTTCGACGCGCGCGCTGTCGGTGACGTCGAGATAGCTGAGCAGCACCGCACCGTCGGGCAGCGGCACCTTGGCGTATTCCAACACCCCGCCGTTGGTCAAGCGCACCCGACCACGATCGGAATCGCGGCTCATCAACTTGGCGGCCAGATGGATGGTGTCAAACTCGCCGTCGCCATCGTCGCGTTGGATCAGGGCAGAGATATGTTTGATGAAACCGCTCATGCGCAGGGGCGTGCCGTCGGTTTTGGCTGGCAATGCCCAAATGCGTTCGAACGACGGGTTCATCAGCTTGACTTGGCCATCGACACCGAACACGGCCACGCCTTCGTAAAGGTTGTCGAGCGTTTCGCGCTGCACGGCGGACAGGGTTTTGTAATTGCGTTCCAGATCCAGGTGATCGGTGACATCTTCGTAAGCGAACACCAAACCGCCCAGCGGATGCGGTGCTGCAACCGAACGCAAGGTAGCACCATCGGGCAGGTGCATCATGGTTTCAACCGGCCCGTCGAGTCTGCCGAATAGGCCAGTTTGCTCGGCCTTGAAGGCTTTGAAATCGGCAACTTCGGGCAATCGGCGTTGCTCGCGCAGACGTTCCAAAACATCGGTGTAGCTGGGCTCATCCTCAAGCCACGAGGGGCTCAGATCCCACAGTTTGGCGAACGCGGAATTAAAAAAGCTGAGCTTTTGATCGGCGCTGTAAATACTGATGGCGGTGGCGAGGGTTTCGAGAACTTGGTTCTGCGCCTGGATATGACGGTTGAAGGAACTTTCGGTTTGTTCCGCATGGGTCATGTCTTGGGCGATGCCGAGCGTGCCACCGCCGGGCAACGGGACCTCGGTGATGTCGAGCAAATGCGGCGCGCCGTCTTCCGTGCTCACCAAATGGCGTTCTTTGGCGGTTTTGTTGTCGCCCTGCGCGCGTTCAGCCAGGGGGCGGCCGGCCTCCAGCGCGCCGAGCACCCGGGCGGCGTTGTTGATCGCCTGCACACCCAGTTTGCCGCCGCGCAGCCATGCGGGCAACGGCATCGCTTCGATGATTTCGCGCGCGCTGATGCTGGCCCCTTCGGCGGGCGGCGCGAGGTCGGAGACATCGCGCATCCATAACACATCGGCCAGCGATTGATCGGCCTCGCCAGCGGTGACGCCGCCGCTTCCGGCGCGCACCCCGACAACCAACAAGCGCCGTGCGCCGTCTTTGGTGGTGACCACGCATTCGAACGGTGCGCCATCGCTGCGCAGTTTGTGGGTGGCGCCCATCAACACCGTGGCGTCATCGCCGGTGAAGCATTCCATCACCGAACGAAAACTGGACCGCACCCCGTCGCGCAGGCCGAGCAACACCGCAAGACGGCGCGAGCACGCTTCGGAATTGTTCGCCACCACCCACAAAAATAACCCGTCGGGTGCGGTGGCGAGGATTTCATGACTGATTTCAGCGTCCGACAACAGCCGTTCGTGGGCACTTTGCAACAGGTTGAGCCGCTTGCGCTGGCGCAGCGCAAACACCACCAGCAACAGTGCGGCCACAGCCATCACCAACGCCAAAAGCGGCGAAGCGTGGTTCAGTTGATCGGTGAACGCGAAACCGTCCATGGTGTGTTAGATCGCCCCTTTAGATTTGCTCTAATATTTCAGAGTTCTGCCCCAGTTTAGCATCGTTATTGGGATGTTATGCGCGCGTTGTCTTTGGGGCAACAAAAAGGGCGCTCGGATGAGCGCCCTTTTCGTGTTTGTACCGATTTGGCTGCAGACGCCTAGTAGCGATAGGTGTCCGGTTTGAACGGGCCGTCGACATGGACGCCGATGTACGCGGCTTGTTCCGGGGAAAGCTTGGTGAGCGTTGCGCCCAGCTTGTCCAGGTGCAGCATGGCGACTTTTTCGTCCAAGTGCTTGGGCAGAACGTAGACTTCGTTCTTGTATTTGCCGTCCGCATTGTTCTTGTACAGTTCGATCTGCGCCAACACCTGGTTGGTGAAGGATGCCGACATCACGAAGCTCGGGTGGCCGGTGGCGCAGCCCAAGTTCACCAAGCGGCCTTCGGCCAACATGATGATGCGGTTGCCATCGGGAAATTCGATTTCATCGACCTGCGGCTTAATGTTGGTCCACTTGTGATTTTTGAGGCCAGCGATCTGGATCTCGTTATCGAAGTGACCGATGTTGCACACGATGGCGCGATCTTTCATGCCACGCATCTGATCAACGGTGAGGATATCGAAGTTGCCGGTGGTGGTGACGTAGATGTCGCCTTCGGGCAACGCCTGTTCCACGGTGACGACTTCAAAGCCTTCCATGCACGCCTGCAGGGCGCAGATCGGATCGACTTCGGTGACCAAAACGCGGCAACCGGAAGAACGCAAAGATTCAGCAGAGCCTTTGCCGACATCGCCGTAACCGCAGACCACGGCAACTTTGCCCGCCATCATCACGTCGGTGGCGCGGCGGATGCTGTCGACCAGACTTTCGCGGCAACCGTACTTGTTGTCGAACTTGGACTTGGTGACGGAATCGTTAACGTTGATGGCCGGGAACAACAGCGTGCCCTTTTGCGCCATTTCGTACAAACGGTGCACGCCGGTGGTGGTTTCTTCGGTCACGCCCATGATGTCTTTGGCGGCCTTGGTGTACCACTGGGGGTCCATCGCGATGTGCTTTTTGATCGCCGCGAACAGAATTTCTTCTTCTTCCGACGTCGGGTTGTCGAGCACGGAGATGTCTTTTTGTGCGTCTTGGCCTAAGTGCAGCAACAACGTCGCGTCGCCGCCATCATCCAAGATCATGTTCGGCGCGCCGCCGTCATGCCAAGTGAACAGACGGTGGGTGAAATCCCAGTACTCTTCCAGGGTTTCGCCCTTGTGGGCGAACACCGGGGTGCCGTTGTCGGCGATGGCCGCGGCGGCGTGATCTTGGGTGGAGAAAATGTTGCACGATACCCAACGTACTTCGGCGCCGAGCGCTTCCAGCGTTTCGATCAGCACGGCGGTCTGGATGGTCATGTGCAAAGAACCGGCAATGCGCGCGCCTTTCAGCGGCTGCTCGCCTTTGTATTCGTCGCGGATAGAAATCAAACCGGGCATTTCGGTGTTGGAAAGATCGATATCCTTGTGACCCCATTCGGCGAGGCTGATGTCGGCAACTTGATAGTCTTTGGCGTCGCTCATGGACGTATCTCCTGGACGTGAAAATCGTGCGAATTTTGAGAATGTCGTGACAAAAAGTCGTGACAGGGGGTTTACCAGCCCTGAAACCCCAGGGCAAGCAAGGAAATGTCCCGGTTTTTCGTCTCAGGATTGTCATCGTCTTTTTGAGCGATGGGCTCAAGCAATTCCTGCCATCGCTCGGGCTTGGCTAAACCAGCGTATTGAAATCATCCAACAGCATAGCGATGCGACCTGAATCGGTTTGCCCCATGATCACGGTGGCGCGGTTTTGAGCGGCGGCGAGGTCGATTTCGCGGACCCGTTGCTTGACTGGGCCGAGCGCGTGCGCACTCATCGACAGTTCGCGGATGCCCAGGCCCATCAACAAGGCGGTGAAGCGCGGATCGCCGGCCATTTCGCCGCACACCGAAATGGGGATGCGCGCCCGAAGGGCGGCTTCGGTGGTGAACTGGATCAGCCGCAAAACCGAAGGGTGCAACGGGTTATAGAGTCCCGCGACTTGCTCGTCGGTGCGATCCACGGCCATGGTGTACATGGTCAGGTCGTTGGAACCGATAGCGAAAAAGTCCGACACCGAGGCCAGCGCGTCGGCGGTGAGCGCCGCGCTGGGCACCTCGATCATCACGCCCACGGGGGGCAGCGGATCGGCGATTTTGACTTTTTTGCGCTTGAGCTTGGCGACCAGTTTTTTGAGAATTTCGCGGGTTTTACGCACTTCTTGCTGGGTTGAGACCATCGGCAGCAAGATCCGCACCGGCCCGTGTGCTCCGGCGCGCAAAATGGCAGTGAGTTGACTTTCCAGCAGTTCGGGTTTTTTCAGCGATAGGCGAATGCCGCGCAAACCCAGCGCGCTTTGCGCACTGTCGCCGATGTCTTCTGTCATCGACTGGGCGAGTTTTTCGCCGCCGATGTCGAGTGTGCGCACCGTGACCGTGCGCCCGTCCATGGCTTTGACGATGTCGCGCAGGGACTTGTATTGCTCTTCTTCACCGGGGATGTCGTCGCGGTTCATGAACATGAATTCCGAACGCAGCAAACCGATGCTCGACGCGCCGGCATCCAAAACGCCGGGCATTTCGATGGGCAGTTCGACATTGCAGCCGAGCGAGATTTCCGTGCCGTCACGGGTGACCGAGGGTTGACGGCGCAAGCGCGCAAGACGCCCCAAACGCCGCCGATGTCCGGCTTGCTTGGCTTCAAACGCCGCCAAAGTCGACGGTTTGGGGTTGATGACGATGCGACCCTGATCGCCATCAATGACCACGTTATCGCCCGATTTGATCGCGCCCAACAGACCCGGCGCGCCCAACACGGCGGGCAGGCCCAATGCGCGGGCCATAATCGCGGTGTGACCTTGTGCACCGCCCAATACGGTGGCGAAACCGAAAACCTTTTTGGGGTTGAGCTGAGCGGTGTCGGCGGGGGTCATTTCTTCGGAAATGATGATCGAGCCCTTGGGCACGGTATTGAGTGGCTTGACGTGCGATTTGGTCAGGGCGCGGATCAGGCGGTTGGCGACCTCGCGGATATCGTCCATGCGCGCGGCGATGTAGCTGTCGTCGAGCGCTGCGAAGCCCGCGGTGATCTCGTTGATTTCGGCTTGTACGGCGGCTTCGGCGTTGATTTTGTCTTCGCGGATGCGCCGATATGCGCCGCGCACCAGACGTGAGTCGCCGAGCATCTGTTCGTAAGCTTCGAGCAAGAAGCCCATTTCTTCGGCGGCCGCAGCGGGCATCGAGGCGGCCTTGGCCTTCAATCGACCAATTTGGCGTTGCGCGGTCTTCAAGGCGTCGTCGAGACGCACGCATTCTTCGTCGATGCGCGCGCCGCGCACTTCGTATTCGGGCACCGCGATGGAACCGGATTCGCGCACATGCACGATGCCGATGGCGATCCCGGCGGAAACGCCGAGGCCCTTGATGACGATTTCTTTGGATGCTGGGTTCATCGCCTCAACATTCCTCGCCGAACTTGTCGTCGATGAGCGCTGCGATGGCGTCCATGGCGGTGGCGTTGTCCGCGCCGGTGATGGACACGAAGACGTCCGAACCAATGCCTGCGGCGAGCATCATCAAGCCCATGATCGAGCCGCCCGATACCGATTGGCCGTCCTTGGTGACGGTGATGTCGGCATCGAACTCACCGGCCAGCTTGACGAATTTGGCGGCGGCGCGGGCGTGCAGTCCGCGCTGGTTGCGAATGGCGATGGTGCGTTCGATGGCGGTGGAATTGTCGGTGGTCAAAACTGAGGCCTCAGTGAATTCTATAAGCGTAATGTCAGGCGCTATCGGGGTTGAGCAGCTCGGACGCGATGTTGATGTATTTGCGCCCGGCGTCTTGGGCCTGGCTTGCGGCGACCTTTAGGCTGCTGTCGGCACGCACGCTGGCCAACTTGATCAGCATCGGCAGGTTGGCCCCGGCGATGACCTCGACATTGGCCTTTTCGATCACGCTGATGGCCAAATTCGACGGTGTGCCACCGAACATATCGGTGAGCAAAATTACCCCTGCGCCATCATCGACCTTGGCAATGCTGTCGAGAATCTGGCCGCGACGTTCTTCCATATCGTCGTCGGGCCCGATACAGATGGTGGCGACCGCATCTTGCGGGCCGACCACGTGTTCCATTGCGGCGACAAATTCATCGGCCAGACGGCCATGGGTCACGAGCACGATGCCGATCATGACGATTTTCCGCTTTCTTGCCCTTGATCCGGCCCGGTGGGTGGCATGTCGCGATGAGCGAGCCGGATGCGATTATGTGTGTTTTCCAGCCAGGCCGCCAACTTTTCGGCGACGAAGACGGAACGATGTTTGCCCCCCGTACATCCCACCGCAATGGTGAGATATGATTTTCCCTCATCCCGAAAGCGCGTGACCATGGGGGCCAGCAGCGCGCTCAGGTTGGAGAAAAAGTCATCGAAGCCCGCGTCTTCTTGGATATACGCTTGGACCTTCGAATCTTGCCCGGTGAGAGGCTTGAGCACCGGATCATAATGTGGATTGCGCAAAAAGCGAACATCGAACACCAAGTCCGCGTCACGCGGCAATCCTTTGCGATAGGAAAAGGATGTGACGAACACGGCCATGGTGTCCGCCGCCGTCCCTTCGCCAAACGAATGGGCGAGGAAACTTTTGACGTCGTATGGGGTATCACCGGTGGTGTCGAGGTGGATATCGGCGACATCGATCAGCGCCGAGATCAGCCTGCGTTCCAAACGGATACCATCGAGTACCGGAAGATCATGCGCCAACGGGTGGCGATGGCGGGTTTCGGTGTAACGGCGCACCAGTTCTTCATCGCCGCAATCGACGAACAACACCTTCACATCGACGTTTGATAATGAGCGCAGAGCGTCGAGCTGACGCACGAACGCGTCGGCGGCGAAATCGCGGGTGCGGATATCGACGCCGACGGCGATGGGCCGGGGCGGTACGGTGAAACCGGGCAGAACCTCATGCGGTGGGGCGACGATGCTGGGCAGCAGCGACAGCGGCACGTTGTCCAGCGCTTCAAACATCAGATCTTCAAAGGCTTTCAACACCGTGGTTTTGCCGGCCCCCGACATGCCCGTGACCAAGACCACTTGGCGTTGTGCATTGGGTGCGCTGGCGTTTTGCTGGTCTGTTTTCTGAGTTGTCATACGCGCCAGAGTATCCACGGATTGTTACGAAGAAAAATCATCGTTGGGTGAGGGGGCATCAGGTGGAATGAAATAAGTTTTCGGTTTGCGCCTTAAGCGCCATGCGCACCTTGGCCGAGGCCGAGGCATCAAAACCGTGGATCGCATAGCGCGCCACGGCGATGCCTTCGATGGTTTCGGTTTGCTGTTCGGGCAGCCGTTCGATGTCGCTCAACGCCACTAGATCGAAAATCGCCGCCACCGGCACCCGCGGTACACAGCCGAGCCGCACGATGCCCACACCGCGCACTTCCAACAGGCCTTGGATGGCTTGCGGAACGGTGGCGAAAAGCTGGCCGTCTTGGGCGCAAAGCTCAGCATAGTCGTCGGCCACCAGACCCGCGCCGTCATCAATCAGGCGCAGCGCCAAGTCGGACTTGCCGCTGCCGGGTGCGCCGCGCAGCAGCACGCCGTGACCTTTGATAACGACACACGTGGCATGAATAAGTTCCATATCCAGAGCGTGAAACGAGCGCGCCTGTGAGTCAATCAATTTGGGCAATTTAGGGCAATTTAGGGCCTTTAGAGTTCATTAAAGCGCTTTATGCCACGGGAAGGCGCACCGTGAAGCGCGCACCCAGCGGCCGGCCTGCAGCGTCACGGATGGTTTCCGCGGTGATGGTGCCGCCGTGGGCTTCGACGATTTGCTTGGAAATCGCCAGACCCAGGCCCGAATGGCGGCCGAAGGCTTCCGATTCGGGGCGTTCGGTGTAAAAGCGGTTGAAGATATCGCGTTCTTTGCCTTTCGGGATGCCGGGGCCTTGGTCCTGGACGGTGGCGACGACAAAATCGCCAACGCGGTGCGCCGCCAGTTGGATGGTGGCACCGCCCGCCCCGGTGCCTGCCCCGGCACCTGCCCCGGTATTTGGTGGGCTGAACGATACCGCGTTGGTGATGAGGTTGCGAAACACCTGCACCAAGCGGTCTTCCATGCCGCTGACCATCAATCCGTTTTCGACTTTGACGGTCAGTTCGGGCGCGTCGGAGCCTTTGGTGTGGGCGTGGATGTCGGCCAGCGTCGACAGCATTTTGGCGAGCTCGACAGGCGTGGTTTCCGCGCGCGACAGTTCGGCGTCCAGGCGTGAGGCGTCGGAAATGTCGCTGATCAGGCGGTCCAGGCGCTCGACATCGTCTTGGATCACCGCCATCAATTTGCGTTGCTGTTCTGGGTCTTTCAACCGCGCGGCGGTTTCCACGGCGCTTTTGAGACTGGTGAGCGGATTTTTAATCTCGTGACTGACGTCGGCGGCGAACGCTTCGATGGCGTCCATGCGCGACCACAGCGCTTCGGTCATGTCATTGAGGGCACCCGCCAAGTCGCCGATTTCGTCATCGCGCCCGCGCATGCTGGGGATGGTGTGTTGACGGTGTTGGCCCTTGCGCACCCGATCAGCCGCGCGCGCCAAAAGGCGGATCGGTCGGGCGATGGTTCCGGCCAGATAGAACGACACCAAAACCGTGATCACCAGGGTGAACGCGAACACCCGCAAAATGTCGAGGCGCACTTCAAACAACGCGACATCGATTTCGTCGGATGATTTCGACAGCATCAAAACGCCCAGCGTTTGCTTGTATCGCGTCACCGGCATCGCAACCGACAGCACCAACGAGCCGTCGGGCATGGAGCGGCGCGCCACCCAGGTTTCGCCTTCCAGCGCACCCATGGCTTCGCGGTAATCTTGGGCGTGCTGCTCGACGTTTTCGCGGTACAGCGGGTATTCTTCAATGCCCGGCAGCCACATGTAGACGGTGTCGAGTGCGCGAAAAAGCTTGGTGAGCACGCTGTCTTTTTCGTCCGAGCTCATCGGCGGGGGCAGGGCTTCGGCCTGCACTTGACCGCCCGGTTCCAACAAGATGCGCGAATCGGCAACCAAAGCGCCGTCGAAAGCGAACAGACGGGCGCGGGTTTCAGCGGTGAACGCCAAACGCCGCACGATCTGGCTGGCAAGATCGGGCAGCAGCTGTTGCCCGGCTTCCGATACCGCGCTTTCACCCAACGCCACGGCGAAAATTTCCGCATGGGTGCGTAACGCCGACAGTTCGGTGGCGATCAGGTTGCGGCGGTATTCGCCCAGATAAAACAATCCCGCCACCAGCAACGCGGGCGCCAGCAAGTTGACCGCCAAGATGCGCCGGGTCAGCGGCGAAAAGCGTCGCGATAACGCCGATGGCGGATCAGCGTGGGGTGAGGTGGCGTTTTCGTTCATCAGGGCAGATTAAATCACTCGCCCGAATAACGATAGCCAACACCGTACAATGTTTCGATGGATGAAAATTCGCCGTCCACTTCGCGGAATTTGCGGCGTAGGCGCTTGATGTGGCTGTCGATGGTGCGATCATCGACATAAATGTGCTCGCCATATGCGGCATCGATCAGCTGATCGCGGCTTTTGACGTGGCCGGGATTGCGCGCCAGCGCTTGCAGCAACAAAAACTCCGTCACCGTCAGATTGACCTGCTTACCTTTCCACACACACAAGTGGCGGGAACTGTCCAGTGTCAACTCGCCGCGCTGGATGACCTCTGCCGTTTCTGTTTGCGGTTCGCGACGGCGCAGCACCGCGCGGATGCGCTCGATCAAAAGGCGCTGAGAAAACGGCTTTTTGATATAGTCGTCGGCACCTAAGCGCAGGCCCATGGCCTCGTCCAGCTCATCGTCCTTGGAGGTGAGGAAAATCACCGGCAGGTCGCCCCGCTTTTTCAGCTCCGTCAAAAGCTCCATGCCGTCCATGCGCGGCATCTTGATGTCGAGCACCGCCAGGTCCGGCGGGTTGCGCGACATTTCGCGCAAGGCTTCTTGGCCGTCTTTGTAGGTTGTCACCACAAAGCCTTCCGCTTCCAACGTCATGGAAACAGAGGTGAGGATGTTGCGGTCGTCATCGACCAGGGCGATGGTTTGGGACATGCTGCTTCCAAAGTTCCGTTCGGGTGATGTTACCTGAAATGCGACGTTCATAAGCAAAAAAGACTCCAATTTAGCGTTGAAGCCAATTGACCTTTGCTTTGTGGCAAAATTATAGTGTTTACAAGGCGCCATGGGGGCACCATGTTTATCATCAAGATGCGCCCACAGATATTGGAGATCGACGATGCAAGACGCTTATCACAGCAACATGCGCCATTTCGCTGCGCAAAATGCATCCCGGCAGGCATCTCGGACCCAGCCAAAGGCGCGCGCGCGTGTCAAAGCGGCTGAAGCCCCGGTTGTCAATCCAATGCTGACCGGGCCGATGCTGATCGGGTTTGGTGTTTTAAGCCTCATCGTCGCTGCATTTTTCTCTGTCCAATCATTCTAACAGCCCGCAAGCAGGTGTGACGCAGATCGCTAGACGCGTCGAAATCCTGATTCCATGGGGGGAGCTGGGCCGCATTGGGTGAATTTCTAAAAATCGCCAAAGGCTTGGCGCGGCTGCTCATGGATGCCGCCCGCGATTTGCTGCCCATCGTGGTGGTGATTGCGTTTTTTCAGGCCGTGGTGATCCGCGAACCCTTTCCCAATTTGACCGATACGTTGATCGGCACCGCATTTGTGATTGTGGGGCTGGCGTTTTTTGTGCGCGGCCTGGAAATGGGTTTGTTTCCGCTGGGCGAAGCCATGGCCCAGGCGTTTGCCAAAAAGGGCAGTGTGTTGTGGTTGATGGGCTTCGCCTTCGCCTTGGGCTTTGGCACCACGGTGGCGGAACCCGCATTGATCGCGGTGGCGGCGGAAGCGGCCAGTACCGCGGCCGAAGGCGGCCTGATCGGCCACGACGAAGCCAGCCTGGACGATTACGCTTACGGCCTGCGCATGACCGTGGCACTGTCGGTGGGCATCGCCATCGTCATCGGCGTGGTGCGCATCATCAAAGGCTGGCCCATTCAGTGGGTGATCATCGGGGGCTATTTGTGCATCGTGGTGTTGACGTTTTTTGCTCCGCCGGAAATCGTAGGTATCGCTTACGACAGCGGCGGGGTCACCACCTCGACCATCACTGTGCCGTTGGTGACCGCGTTGGGCGTGGGCTTGGCGACGTCGATCCGGGGCCGCAACCCGATGACCGACGGTTTTGGCTTGATTGCGTTGGCCAGCCTCACGCCGATGATGTTCGTCATGGTTTACGGCATGGTATATTGAGATGATGGAGCTTATCCACCATATCCTAAACACCGGCTGGGTGACGTTGTTCGACGTCGTGCCCATCGCCGCGATCTTGGTGTTTTTTCAAGCCGTGGTGATCCGCCGCGTGCCGCCCAATCCCAAACGCATCGCGGTGGGCTTTTTGTATGTTCTGGTCGGCCTGACGCTGTTTTTGGTGGGCCTGGAAATGGCCCTGTTCCCGGTCGGCGAAACCATGGCCAGACAACTCACCGATCCACAGTTTTTGGGCGGCGATGCGCTTTTGGGCCGGGTCAACTGGCTCGATTACCTGTGGGTTTACGCCTTTGCCGCCGCCATCGGTTTCGCCACCACGGCGGCTGAACCGTCGTTGATCGCGGTGGCGCTGAAAGCTGAACAGATATCGGGTGGTGCGATCAAGGCGAACGGGTTGCGCTTCGCGGTGGCCATCGGCGTGGCGGTGGGGGTGTCTTTGGGGGCGTATCGCATTGTCAGCGGCACGCCTTTGCATTGGTATATTATAGCAGGCTATGTGGTGGTCATGGTGCAGACCATCTGGGCCTCGAAATTCATTGTTGCGTTGGCCTATGACAGTGGCGGCGTGACGACATCGACGGTGACGGTTCCGGTCGTCACCGCGCTGGGTTTGGGGCTGGCCTCGACCATCCCCGGGCGCAGTCCGTTGTTGGACGGATTTGGACTGATCGCGTTCGCCAGTTTGTTCCCCATTATGGCGGTTTTGGCTTATGCGAATTTAGCTGCGTGGCTGCAAAGGCGACGACACGTGAGAGATCAAAATGGGCAAGAGGAGACGAACCCATGAACCTCAAATTGATAATGGCTCTTGTAAAAGACGAAATCACGCAAACGGTGATCGAAGCCGCGCGCGAAGCCGGGGCCACGGGGGCCACGGTGATCACCAGCGCCCAGGGTGAAGGGCTGAAAAAGGAAAAAACCTTTTTGGGCCTGGACCTCGCCGCTCAACGCGATATCGTGCTGTTTATGGTGGCCGAACCCAAGGCGCGGGAGATCTTGGAAACCATCGCCAAGGCCGGTAAATTCGACGAAGAACCCGGTGCGGGGATCGCGTATCAGATCGCACTGGAAGATGCAGTCGGTCTGTCCACCCAATTGCCAACGCTGATTGATGAAGTTGAGAAAGAGATATGAGCGAAAAAAGCTATGTCAAAGTCGAGGACGTCATGTCCACGACCATCGCGACCATCGACGCCACCGCCACCGTGCAAGAGGCGGTGGTCAAAATGCGCGACGCGGGGGTTAGTTCCTTGGTTGCGGAACGCCGTGATGCGTCGGATGAATACGGCTTGGTGGTGGTGTCCGACATCGCCAAGCACGTGATCGCGGAAAATCGTTCCCCGGAACGGGTCAATGTCTACGAAATCATGTCCAAGCCGGTGCTGACGGTGCCCAAGGATATGAACATTCGTTACGCGGTGCGCTTACTGGTGCAGTTCGGCCTCAGCCGCGGACTGGTGGTGGACGAGCACCGCGCCCCTGTGGGCATCGTCACGTTGCGCGATTTGGTTCTGCGCCATACAGACGATTGAGCGGGATGGGAGCACGGTGAAAAATGCGTCCACCACCACCGCGCGCGAAGCTCGGCTGATCGTGCGCGCCGCGTTGAAGGGCGCGCTGGCGACAAACCGTCGTGCGGGGCGGGCCAGCGCAAAAGGCCAGCCTTACGTCTCCAAGGTGGGTGTGGCGACGAACTGTGGTGGCGCGCCGCTGTTTTTGTTTTCGACCCTGGCGGCGCACACCCAGGATCTGCTGAGCGACCCGCGCGCGTCGCTTTTGCTGGAAGCCCCCACCACAGCTGAGAATCCGTTGGAAGGTGCGCGCTGCACCTTGGTGGGGCGGGTGGACAAACTTTTAGGCCCCGAATCCGAGGCTGCACGCGAGGCTTATTTGCAACGTCATCCCCATGCGGCGTTGTATGCGGGGTTCGGCGATTTTGCGCTGTGGCGCATGCACATCGACAAGGTCCACTACGTGGGCGGTTTCGGTCGCGCCAAGTGGGTCAAAGGTGCTGAATACCTCAGCGAAACGACCGGCTTGGCGGCTGGCCAAGAGCGGATACTCGAAAGCCTCAATGGCCCAAAGCGCGATGATTTATGTGCCGTGTTGAGCTCTGTATTGGACCGTTCGGCGCGTGGACTGAAAGCCTTGAGCATCGATGCGGACGGGCTTGCCTTGATCGGGGCTAAGGGGGTGCAGACGCGCATCGATTTTTTAAGCCCAGCCCACGATTTGCGCGGTTGGCGCGCTCGGTTTCAGGCTTTGCGCAAAAAATCTGCGGGCTAATACTATTTCTCACTACACCTGGGCGTGTTTTTTTGCTTCAATCGGATTAGATGCACCGGGCTGCATCAAATTATAGTGTTGCGCGCTTAACTCTCTTTCAATTGCGGTTGATTTTCCCATGGCCCTTGCCACCATCATCGCTGTCCTTGCGTTTGCCATCGCTCTGGTGGCGTTGTGGTTGACCAGTGACATCGTCAAAAAGGTCGAAGGCCAGAACGAAAAATTCGTCAAAGCCCACATTTCGTCCTTGCGCGAAGAAATCCGCGAATTGGAAAAGACGTTGAGCAAAACCACCCGCGCGGCACAGGCGCAAACCGAAGTGCAGATAGCGACGGATAAGCGTCTTAACGATCACATCAAAGCGTTCGATGAAATTCGCGAACGCCTCGCTTTGTTGAACGAACACTTGGAAGATTTGGATCGCTCTATCCCGTCGCGTTATCGTGTGCGGGTCGTTAAGCCCGATGCCAAGGGCGATAAGCCAAGTATTCAGTAAGCCACGCGAAAGCCTCTTTCCCCACCCGCGAATCCAGTGTTGCACCACCCTTTGGGGGTGGTTTTTTGCATATTTATGTCAAAGCGCCTGTGGACAACCTCAAGCGGGGGCCGCAAATCGTTGTGTTTCAAAGGCTTTTCGCACCTGCACAAAACCTTTTGACGCACGTGCTGCACTCGCTAACCTATGAGCACCTGGGGAGGTATTGAATTTTCGTTCGGAGGATACTTTAAGATGCTCAACAGTGCGGACGCGCCAACGGCGCACGCCAAACTGATCGCCTGGGTCGATGAGATCGCGGCGCTCACCAAACCTGCGGCCATTCACTGGTGTGATGGCTCTCGCAAAGAATTCGACCGCCTGTGCGCCGAGATGGTTGCGGCGGGAACCTTGATCAAGCTGGACGATGAAAAACGCCCCGGCAGCTATCTCGCCCGTTCCAGCCCATCCGATGTGGCGCGCGTCGAAGACCGGACGTATATCTGCTCTGAACGCGAAGAAGACGCCGGCCCAACCAACAATTGGATGGCGCCGACTGAAATGCGCACGACCCTAAACGGTTTGTTCGACGGCTGTATGCAAGGCCGCACCCTGTATGTGGTGCCGTTTTCCATGGGCCCATTGGGCTCACCCATCGCGCACATCGGCGTGCAATTGACCGACAGCGCTTATGCGGCGGCAAACATGCGCATCATGACGCGCATGGGATCGCAAGTTCTCGACGTTTTGGGTGCGGACGGTGAATTCGTGCCGTGCGTGCATTCGGTCGGCGCACCGTTGGCGGACGGCGAACAAGACGTCGTGTGGCCGTGCAACGCTGAAAAATACATCGTTCATTATCCCGAAAGCCGCGAAATTTGGTCGTTTGGATCGGGTTACGGCGGCAACGCATTGCTGGGTAAAAAATGCTTTGCGCTGCGGATTGCGTCGGCCATGGCGCGCGACGAAGGCTGGCTGGCCGAACACATGTTGATCGTCGGTCTGGAAAGTCCTGAAGGCGAAAAAACCTACGTCGCCGCGGCGTTCCCGTCGGCATGCGGCAAGACCAATCTGGCCATGCTGATTCCGCCCGCAGGTTTTGACGGCTGGAAAGTGTGGACCGTGGGCGACGACATCGCGTGGATCAAGCCGGGTGCGGACGGCAAGCTTTACGCCATCAATCCCGAATACGGCTATTTCGGCGTTGCACCGGGCACGTCGAATAAATCCAACCCGTCGGCGATGAAAGCCTTGGACAAGGACTGCATCTATACCAACGTGGCGCTGACCGACGACGGCGATGTGTGGTGGGAAGACATGTCCGAGCCCCCCGCCCATGCCGTCGACTGGAAAGGCAACGATTGGACGCCGGATATGCAAAGTCCCGCCGCCCATCCCAACGCGCGCTTCACCGCACCCGCGTCGCAGTGCCCGTCGATCGATCCCAGCTGGGAAGATCCCAAGGGGGTGCCGATTTCGGCGTTTATCTTCGGCGGCCGATTGTCGAAAACTTTCCCGCTGGCGTATCAGGCGTTCGATTGGAACCACGGCGTTTACATGGCGGCGACCATGGGCTCGGAAGCCACCGCGGCTGCGGTTGGCCAGGCGGCGATCCGTCGCGACCCGTTCGCCATGTTGCCGTTTTGCGGCTACAACATGGGTGATTATTGGCAGCATTGGTTGGATTTCGGTTCCAAGCTCGAAAACCCACCAGCTATTTTCCGCGTCAACTGGTTCCGTAAAGACGAAAACGGCAAGTTCATGTGGCCGGGTTTCGGTCAGAACATGCGTGTTCTCAAGTGGATCGTCGAGCGGGTCGGCGGCAAGGCGCAAGCGGTCGAAAGCCCGCTCGGGCACATGCCGAGCCATGGCGACATCACCTGGGATGGACTGGACTACGCTCAGGACACCTTTGATCAGCTGATGGAAATCGATCGCGCTGGCGCGATGGCCGATGCCGAAGACCAGTCCGAGCTGTTCGGTCGTTTCGGCGATAAATTGCCCGATGAGATGGAAAATCAGCGCCAAGCGCAGATCAAACGTCTGGGCGACGCGCCAAAGGTGTGGAAACTGCCGAAATAGGCAAAAGCCCCGATCTCAAAAGACTTGGCCTCAAATGCAAACCGCCGCCTGTCGATCAGGCGGCGGTTTTCATTGGCGGCTCAATTATCGCCTATTTCGCGGCGGCATTTTGCAAATTGTCGACCATCTGGTCGAACAGTTCCATCACGTGCTTGCGGTCTTTTTTCTTGATGCCGTCGAACATGGTTTTATTGACGCTTTTGGCCCCTTTGGTGAGCTTGTCTTCGAGCTTTTTGGCCATGCCGGTGAGATGGATGCGCATGGCGCGACGGTCCGCCGGGTCCGGTTCGCGGTAGATCAGGCAGTCGCGCTCCATCCGCTTGAGGGTGTTGGACATGGTCGCTTGTTCGATCTTGACGCGTTCGTACAGCTCGCGCTGGGTCAGGCCGTCTTGCTCCCACAGGCACAGCAAAACCGGAAACTGGCCCGGTGCGACGCCATGGGCCTTCAATTGTGCGTTTAACGCTTGGCTGATCTGGCGCGACAGGTGATTGATCACGTTGGCCGGTGATTGATCGCGGTCGAGGGACATGACGAAACGGTCCTTTGAAATGATGAGGCGATAGAGTGCATGCACTGGGCAGAATTGGAGTGTACCCAATATAGCAAGCTATTGGCTAGGTATGAGGTGGACTTTTTTTGAGGCCCGTCAATGAGCCACGTCAAATAGCGGCGTCGGTTTCGTCCGATTTGTGCAGCGGCTTTCCGCAATGGGGACAGCGCTGATCAACATCTTGGGCTTGTTTATGTTTGACCGCATATATGATGGCGTTGGCGTCGACGGTGTTGAGGTTGAGGTGGCGGATTAATTTGTCCAACTCTTCCTCTTCCTCGGGCGAAATAACGCCGTCTTTCATGGCGTCTTGCACACGTTCTTGCAGCATGGCGCGGCGTCTGTGCAGGGCGTTGTCGAAACCCGACGCCAAAATACCGGCAGGCAGTGCGACCATGGCCAAGCCGACGATGCCGATGAACCCACCCAAGACCTTGCCCCACGGGGTGACCGGTACGATGTCGCCGAATCCCACCGTGGTCATGGTGATGATGGCCCAATACATGGCGGCGGGGATGGAGGAGAATTTTTCAGGCTGGGCTTCGTGTTCGACCACGAACGCCAAGGTCGAAGCGACGAAAACCAGCAACATAGATACGAACATCGCCGCACCGATGGTGCGTGATTCTTCGCGGAACACCTGAAACAACAGCGTCATGGCGCTGGAATAACGGGTCAGCTTGAAGATCCGCAGCAGTCTTAGCGCGCGTAGCACCCGCAGGTCGTCGGCGGCGAAGAAGCTGATGTAAAAGGGCGCGATGGCTAGCAGGTCGATCAGCGCCATCCAGGTGAACATGTATTTGATCCGCCCCGATATGGGGTGGGCGTGATCGGGTTGCCACGGATTGTCGATCACCGACCACACCCGGGCGATGTATTCGAGGCTGAAGATGGTGACGGAAAAGACTTCGAACGCGTAAAAAAACTCACCACCAATCTGGTGAATGTCTTTGACCGATTCCAGTATCACCGCAAGGATGTTCAGCGTGATCAGGACGATCAACCCGATGTCGATAAAGCGCGACAGCGCATCGTCTTTGCCCGTGGTGAACAAAAGCTCAGCGGTGCGCAAGCGCGTCCGTCGATATAAGCCGAGTTGGTCGTTCGCATTCATCTTCAAAAGATACTGCGAAAGAGGTTAATCAACAAAGAACGAAAGTGTTTACGCCGACTGCAACTTGCGTCCACCGACCACGCCGACGATCAACCACGCGAGCATCAGCAATCCCCCGCCAAAGGGCGCAGCGCCTTCGACCGGAACCATCGACAACCCGCCAAAGCTGTACAGCGTACCGGAAAACAAAATGATGCCGACTTGAAAGGACCCACCAGCAACGTGAAGCGCGCGGCCGGGGGCGTGTTGGCTCATCAGTCCAACCCCCATCAGGCCCAGCGCGTGCCACATTTGATATTGTGAACCCATCATGAAAATGTCGCGGATTTCGGGCGTGTCGCCCAGGGCGTGCCATCCATACGCACCCGCACCCACGGCAAGCGCGCCGTTCAGACCTGCCAGAAAAATCCAGATGTTCATGAAATATTCCTTTTTTTAACCGTATCTTGAGCGTTTCGGTTTACCACCAAAACATGACTTTGCGAAACGCCTTGTTGATTTTGATGTTCCCCGCTTTGATGTTTGGCGCGGGATTGATCGTGATGGCTTTGCAGCCCGCGGTGCCGTGGTCGTTGAGCGCGGTGGTCCATTACGCACCTTATCTGCTGAGCGTGCTCGCCGCCATCATTGGGGGGTGGTTCAAGTGTCCGCGCGTAGTGTTGATGGCGGCCCTGATCGTGGGCGCGCATTGGGTGGTGCAGACGTTCGTCGCGGGCACCGACATTTATGACCGGGCACCAGAGTTGACGGTGATTTACGCCGCCGTGGCGGTGCTGTTTCCGATCAACGCGGCGCTGATCGCCGTCAAAGCCGATCGCGGCTTGTTGTCGTTGGGGGTGCTCAGCCGGGTGCTGTTTGCGGGGCTTCAGATCGCGGCTTTGATCGTGGTGTGGGATGCGGGCGAAGCCGCGCGCACCTTTGCCGACGATCTGTTGCATGTGCGAGTATTTCACAAAGATCTCGATTATTGGTCGCTGTTGCCGCAACCGGCCCTGTTCTTATTCGCTGCTGTCAGCGTGAGCTTGCTGGGGCGCGCGCTGTATAAGGGCGGGGTGCTTGATGGTGGCCTGTTCGGTGCGGTGGCGGTGAGCGCTTTGGCGCTGCACGGTGCGGCGAACGGTGCGGTGTCGTCGATCTTGTTCATCTTGGCGGGCATCGTACTGCTCACGGCTGTGGCGCACGAAAGCTACCGCTTGGCGTTCATCGATGAGCTGACCTGCTTGCCCGGACGGCGCGCGTTGATGCACGATTTGACGTCACTGCGCGGCACCTACTCGGTGGCGATGTTGGACGTCGATCATTTCAAGAAATTCAACGACACCTATGGCCATGATGTCGGCGACCAAGTGTTGAAAATGGTCGCTGCGCAGATGATGCGCGTCACCGGCGGCGGGCGCGCGTTTCGCTATGGCGGTGAAGAGTTTACGGTGTTGTTTGCACGCACATCGACCAAGGATGCGATCTCCCACCTCGACAAGCTCCGCAAAGCCATCGCCGGGGCGTCGTTCAAGTTGCGCGCTCAAGACCGGCCGAAGGAAAAGCCCGTGACGCCGAAGGGCAAAGCTCCGCGCAAAAAGGCGGCTGCAAAAGATACCGTCAGCGTAACCATTTCCATCGGGGTCGCTGAACGCGCCGAAGGCCAACCCCCGCAAGACGCACTGAAAAGCGCCGACGATGCGCTGTACCGCGCCAAGGACGGCGGGCGCAATCAGGTCTCGCAATAACAAGTGAGACGTCAGCTGCGCCAATAGCCGGGCGTAAACAGCACCAGCACGGTGAAAAATTCCAATCGCCCCAGCAGCATGGAAAATGCCAGCACCCACTTGGCGATGTCGGGCAACGGCTCGAAATTTCCGGTTGGTCCGATGATGTTGCCCAGCCCCGGCCCGACGTTGGCGATGGCGGTCGCGGCCCCGCTCATGGCGGTGTCGAGATCCAGACCTAAGCTGGTCAGCGCCAATCCGACAAGCCCGGTCAACACCACGAACGTCAGCGTAAACACCAACACACCCACCGCGACATCGGCGGTGATGGGGGTGCCGCTAAAGCTGTTCGACCTTACGCCGTGGGGATAAATCAGCCGCCACACATAGCCGGAAAACACCAGGCGTAAGACTTGAAAGCGCAAAATTTTGATGCCGCCGCTGGTCGATCCGGTGCAGCCACCGATGAAGGTCATCAAAAAGAATGCGCCCAGCGGCAACGCCCCCCACAATGTGTAATCGGTTGAGGCAAAGCCGGTGGTCGAGATTACCGAGACGATATTGAAAGCCGACAACCGCAAAGCGTCAAGCACGGCAAAGCCATCTTTGAACACAAGCCACGACGTTAGCATCACCGTCATGGTGACAAGGATGCCCAGCAGTCCGCGTATTTGCGGATCGCGGATGAAGGCCTTGGTGTCGCCGTGAACGAACTTGATGTAGGCGATGAACGGAATCGACCCGGCGATCATAAACACCAGCACGATGTTTTCGATCAGCGCGCTGTGAAAATAGGCGATAGACGCGTCGTGGCTGGAAAAACCGCCGGTCGATAGCGTGGTCATGGCGTGAATGATGGCATCCAGCGGGGTCATGCCCGCCCACCACAGCGCGCCTGCACAAGACATCGTCAACAACGCATAGGTCAGCACCAACCCGCCGGTCATGCGCTTGATGCGCGGCACCACGCGTTCGGACATATCGGACGATTCGGTGCGAAACAACTGCATGCCGCCGGACCTGAGAAACGGCAGGATGGCAATCGCCATGACGATGATGCCGATGCCGCCAATCCATTGCAGGATGCTGCGCCACAAAAGAATCCCCGGCGGCATGGCATCGAGCCCCGCCAGCACAGTCGACCCAGTGGTGGTCAGCCCCGACATGGCTTCGAAAAAGGCGTCGGTGGCGCCGATGTCGAGATTTGAAAAGCGCAACGGCAAGGCGGCGAACGCCGCCAACAAAATCCATCCGCTGGTGGTCAGCATGAAGGCTTGCTTGATGTTGAGTTCAAGCTCGGCCCCACCTTGGGAAAACACCAAAAATAGGCCTGTCATCAGCGTCGCCAACGCGCTGGCGGCGAACACCTGCCAGTCGGGATTGTGCGCGATCAAATCGGCAATCAGCGGCGGCGACATGCCAACGGCCAAGACCATCAGCAACAGGCCATTGATGAACATCACAGGGCGAAAAGTCTCGAACAGGTTCATGCGTTCGAACTCCAGGGGCTAGTGCCATTGCCAGGGGCTAATACCATTGAATATGCGATGGCGAATATTACGCCTGTTTATCTCGCAAGTGCAGCATAATTAGCTGAATAAGGCGGCATCACCTCAAACTGGAAAATGGTAAAGGGCGATCCCATATGTACGATGCACCTGGATGAGAGGGACACTGAAGATGGCAACTAAGGTTATGTCCAACGTTATCGATGCCATTCTTACGTTCTGGTTTGGTGATTCGAACGCAGAACATTACGGCCAAGATCGCGCCGCGTGGTTCACCAAAGACCCCGCGTTCGACGCCGAAATCAAAAACCGTTTTGAACGCGTGATTGAGGCTGCGGCACGTGGACAGTTGGACATGATGGCGCAAAGCCCCGAGGGTGCGGTGGCGCTGGTGGTGGTGCTCGATCAGTTTCCGCGCAATGTGTACCGCGATGCGGCGCGCGCTTTTGAATATGATACGCACGCCCTGCGCATCGCCACACAAGCCTTAGAGCAAGGCTTCGACCAACAGGTGATCGCGGTGATGCGCAAGTTTTTGTATCTGCCGTTTGAACACAGCGAAAATCTCGCCGATCAAGAACGCGCTGTGGAATTGTTCGCGGCGCTGGGCGAAAAAGATCTCGATTGGGCGCAAAAGCACCACGCAATCATCGCCCGTTTTGGCCGGTTCCCCCATCGCAACGGGGTTTTGGGGCGCATCAACACGCCGGAAGAAAAAGTGTTTCTAACGCAGCCGGGTTCGTCGTTTTAGCCCTTCATCGCGCAACCGCCGTTGCCGCAACCGGCGGCGGCGGGGCAGGCAGGCATGGGCGGCGCGGCTTGCTGGCCGCCGACGTTGGGCGTGCTGAGACCTTTGAGCAGCTTTTTTGAGCCACATGTTGGGCAGGCCAACTTTTTGGCTTTGAGCTGCGCTTGCAGATCGTCATAGCCGTCGAAATGCTCGGCAAACTCATGGTCTTTGTCGCAAATCAGGGTGTAGGAAATCATCGGTCGACCTGCTCTGATTGGGTTGCTTTCCAAGAGTTATAGGCCTCGACACGCACCCTGAAAAGGGCTGTTTAAGCGGTGTCTTCGTAATCGATGAAATGGCCGCCCACCGCGCTGTGGCATTGGATGTAGGTACGCAGGATTTCTTCACGGCTGGCACCTTTCAAGGGTTTGGATTCGGCGACAAAAATGCGGTCCAACAGCTTGTAGGCGATTTGCTCGCGAGTGTTTTCGCCGATGAGCACTTTGCTTTGTTCGGACATGGTGAACTCCCCATTCATATGTCTTGGCGTGCGGCGAGAATCCCGCCGCACGTCCTATAGACGCACAAAAGGCCGTTCTGTGAAGAACGGCCTTTTGTTCTTTTTGATTGGGATGGCGGTTTAACGCGGTAGTTCGGACGATCCCATCAAGAACGCATCCACCGCGCGGGCCGCTTGGCGGCCTTCACGGATTGCCCACACCACCAAGGACTGGCCGCGACGCATGTCGCCCGCGGCGAAGACCTTGTCGATGGAGGTCCGATAGTCCTCGGTGTTGGCACCAACGTTGCCGCGACCGTCTTTGTCCACGCCCAGTTCATCGATCATGCCTTCGTGCACGGGATGCACAAAGCCCATGGCGAGGAACACGCGTTCGCACGGAATTTCGAATTCCGATCCCGCGATTTCGACAGGAGCGCCGTTATTCCATTCGACCCGCACGCACTTGGCGGCTTTGAGGTTGCCGTCCGTGTCGCTGATGAATTCTTTGGTGAGCACGTTCCAGTCGCGCTCGCAGCCTTCTTCATGACTTGTCGAGGTGCGCAGCTTTTGCGGCCATTCCGGCCAGGTGGCGAGCTTGTCTTCTTTTTCCGGCGGCTTAGGCATAATTTCGATCTGGGTGATCGACGCGGCCCCTTGACGCGCCGAGGTGCCGACGCAATCAGAACCCGTGTCGCCGCCGCCGATGACCAGCACGTTTTTGTCGGTGGCCAAGATGTCTTCGACCTTAACCGGCTCACCACCATTGCGGCGGTTTTGCTGGGTGAGGAAATCCATGGCGAAATGCACGCCGTTCAGCTCGCGACCCGGAACTGGCAAATCGCGGGGCTTTTCCGAACCGCCGCTGAGCACGATGGCGTCATAATCGTTCATCAGGCTTTGCGCCGAAACATCCACGCCGATGGTGGTGTTGGGACGGAAGTCGACACCTTCGGTTTTCATTTGGCTGAGACGACGGTCGATGATCGATTTTTCGAGTTTGAAGTCGGGAATGCCGTAACGCAACAGTCCGCCCGCGTGGGCGTTCTTTTCATACAGCGAAACCTTGTGACCGGCGCGCGCCAATTGTTGCGCTGCCGCCATGCCTGCTGGACCGGCGCCAACAACAGCGACTTTTTTGTCGGTGTGGTGCTTGGCGATCAACGGGCGGACCCAGCCCTTGGCCCAGCCTTTGTCGACAATTGCACATTCGATGCTCTTGATGGTGACAGGCTTGTCATCCAAGTTCAGGGTGCACGATGCCTCGCACGGTGCGGGGCAAATGCGGCCGGTGAATTCGGGAAAGTTGTTGGTTGAATGCAAGACATCCAGCGCTGCCCGCAAATCGCCGCGATAGGTCAGGTCGTTCCACTCGGGGATGATGTTCATCACCGGGCAGCCCTGATGGCAAAACGGAATGCCGCAATCCATGCAGCGCGCGCCTTGGGCTTTGAGCTCGTCTTCCTTGAGCGGAATGATAAACTCTTTGTAGTGCTCAACGCGCTCTTTCACCGGGCCATAGGCGCGGTCGTGACGGTCGATTTCGATAAATCCGGTTGGCTTACCCATAATTTTAGTTCCCCACCGAAGTGTTGACGCCGTCGTGCTCTGCAGCACGGTTTTTTGCTTGCATCTCCAAGAGTGCGCGGCGGTATTCCACCGGCATCACCTTGACGAACTTGGGCAGGTACGCATCCCAGTTGTTCAAGATGTCCTTGGCGCGCGGGCTGGCGGTGTAGTGATGATGCTTTTCAATCAGCATCTTCAAACGATGCGCGTCATAGCGCGTCATGTCGTGGTCGATATCGACCCGGCCATGGGTTTCCAAGTCGCCGCCCTGGGCGTCTTGTTCCATCAGGCGTTCTTCGGCCTCAATGGGTTCCAGGTCGACTTGCGCCAAGTTGCAGCGGGTTTCGAAATCGCCCGCTTCATCCAGCACGTAGGCGATGCCGCCCGACATACCAGCCGCGAAGTTGCGCCCGGTTTGGCCCAACACCACAACGATGCCGCCGGTCATGTATTCACAGCCGTGATCGCCGGCACCTTCGACAACCGCCGTCGCGCCGGAGTTGCGCACCGCGAAGCGCTCACCAACCACGCCTTGGAAGAACGCCTCACCGGATGTCGCACCATACATACAGGTGTTGCCGGAGATGATGTTGTCTTGCGCGATGATCGGGCTGTCATCGGATGGGCGCACGACGATGCGGCCACCGGCCAGACCCTTGCCGACGTAGTCGTTGGCGTCGCCCTTCAGATCGATGGACACACCCTTGGCCAGCCACGCGCCGAGCGATTGGCCCGCGGTGCCGTGGGCGTCGATGACGATGGTGTCATCAGGCAAGCCCGTCTTGCCGTGTTTCATCGCCACTTCACCCGACAGCATTGCGCCGACGGTGCGGTTGACGTTGATCAGGTTGGTTTCGATGCGCACCGGCTTGCCACCGTCGATGGCGTCGCGCGCTTGGACGATAAAGCCGTTGTCCAGCGCTTTGTCGAGACCGTGGTCTTGGCTTTCGCAGTGATGGATGGCGACGCCTTCGCCCGCTTCGGGGCGGTGCAAGATGCCGGAGAAGTCCAACCCCTGGGTCTTCCAATGGTCGATTGCATCGTTCATTTCGATCAAATCGGAACGCCCGATCATTTCGTTGATGGTCTTAAAGCCAAGTTCCGCCATCAGCGCGCGGACTTCTTCGGCCATGAAGGTGAAGTAGTTGACCACGTGCGCCGGTTGGCCGGGGAACAGCTTGCGCAGTTCTTCGTTTTGCGTCGCGATGCCGACCGGACAGGTGTTGAGGTGACACTTGCGCATCATCAAGCAACCCGCCGCGATCAACGCGCCGGTGGCGAAACCAAACTCGTCCGCACCCAACAATGCGCCGACGACCACGTCGCGCGCGGTGCGCAACCCGCCATCGACCTGCACCGAAATGCGCCCGCGCAGTTTGTTCATCACCAAGGTCTGGTGGGTTTCCGCCAAGCCCGTTTCCCACGGACCGCCCGCGTGCTGGGTAGACGTCAGCGGGCTTGCACCGGTGCCGCCGTCAAAGCCGGAAATGGTGACGTGATCGGCGTGTGCTTTGGACACACCCGCAGCCACCGTGCCGACGCCGATTTCGGACACCAATTTGACCGAGATACGCGCCTTGGGGTTGACGTTCTTGAGATCGTGGATCAGCTGCGCCAAATCTTCGATGGAATAGATATCGTGATGCGGCGGCGGTGAAATCAGGCCCACGCCCGGGGTCGAGTGACGCAGACGTGCGATCCATTCGTTGACCTTGTGGCCGGGCAGCTGCCCACCTTCGCCGGGTTTCGCACCCTGGGCCATTTTGATCTGGATGTCGTCGGCGTTGACTAGGTATTCGGTGGTCACACCAAAGCGTCCCGACGCCACCTGTTTGATCGCCGAGCGCATGCTGTCGCCGTTTTCCAGCGGCGTGAAACGCACCGCTTCCTCGCCGCCTTCGCCGGTGTTGGACTTGCCGCCCAAACGGTTCATGGCGATGGCCAGTGTGGTGTGTGCTTCCCAGGAAATGGATCCAAACGACATTGCGCCGGTGGCGAAGCGTTTGCAGATATCTTCAAGCGGTTCGACTTCGTCCAGCGACACGGATTTCCCGGTGCCTTTGAGCTTGAACAGGCCGCGCAGGTTTTTGAACTCGGCGTCATGATTGTTCATGGCGTGTTCGAACTTGCGATAGGTTTCGCGGTCGCTTTTGCGCACGGCGTGTTGCAACAGCTGAATGGTTTCCGGCGTCCAGCAGTGGGCTTCGCCCCGGTGACGCCACGCCAGTTCGCCGCCGACATCCAAGTGCTTGGTGTACAGCGGGTTGTCGCCGAACGCTTCGCGGTGACGACGCACCGTTTCCTCGGCCACTTGGTCGAGGCCGATGCCGCCGACTTTCGATTTGGTCTTGGTGAAGAAGCGGTCGATAAAGCTGTCGCTCAAACCAATGGCGTCGAAAATCTGCGCGCCGCAATAGGACTGGAATGTGGAAATGCCCATCTTGGAAAAGACTTTGAGCATGCCTTTGTCGACTGCCTTGATATAGCGGTGCTGGGCTTCATCGACGCTCAGGTCTTCGGGCAGTTCATCGCTGATGTCGGCGATGGTGTCGAACGCCAGATACGGGTTGATGGCTTCCGCGCCATAGCCCGCCAGCAGACAGAAATCATGCACACGGCGCGCTTCGCCGGTTTCGACGACCAGGCCCGCGGATGTGCGCAAGCCGGTGCGGATCAGGTGATGATGCACGCCCGCCGTCCCCAGCAACGCCGGGATCGCGATGTGATCGATATCGACGCCACGGTCCGACAAAATGATGATGTTGTAGCCGCCGCGCACAACCTCTTCGGCTTTGGCGAACAGCTTTTCAAGCGCCGCTTCCATACCCGCAGCGCCTTGATCGGCAGGGTACACCATATCCAAGGTGGTGGCGTTGAAGGCGCGGTCTACATGGTTTTCAATGTGGCGGATTTTTTCCAGATCCTGGTTGGACAGAATCGGTTGACGCACTTCCAAACGTTTACGCGTGCCCGCATCGTCGGGCGCCAGCAGGTTCGGGCGCGGGCCGATCAGGCTCACCAAACTCATCACCAATTCTTCGCGGATCGGATCGATCGGCGGGTTGGTGACCTGGGCGAAGTTCTGCGCGAAATAATCGTAAAGTACCTTGGGACGGTCCGAGAGCACCGCAATCGGCGTGTCGCGGCCCATGGAACCGATCGGATCTTGGCCGGTCAGCGCCATCGGCTTGATGAAGTGCTTGAGGTCTTCTTGGGTGTAGCCGAACGCCTGTTGGGCATTGAGCATGGTGTCGTGATCGGGCGCCATGGCCGGGTGTTCTTGGGGCAGATCTTCGACGTGGATCTGGGTCTGGTCGAGCCAGTCTTGATAAGGCTTGTCCTTGGCCAGATCGGATTTGATTTCTTCGTCGTCGATGATGCGGCCTTGTTCCAGATCGATGAGGAACATCTTGCCCGGCTGCAAACGCCATTTTTTGACGATTTTGCTTTCGGGGATGGGCAGCACGCCAACTTCGGAAGCCATGATGACAAAGTCGTCATCGGTGACGACGTAACGCGCCGGGCGCAGACCGTTGCGATCCAGCGTCGCGCCGATTTGGCGGCCGTCGGTGAAGCACACCGCGGCGGGGCCGTCCCACGGCTCCATCAGGGCGGCGTGATATTCGTAGAACGCACGACGGTCGTCGTCCATCAGCGGGTTGGAATCCCATGCCTCAGGGATCATCATCATCATCGCGTGGGCCAGCGAATAGCCGCCCGCAACCAGTAATTCCAGTGCGTTGTCAAAGGTCGCGGAATCGGATGCGCCGTCGCCGATCAGCGGCCACAGCTTGTCCAAATCGTCACCCAGCACGTCGGACGACATGGTCGCTTTGCGCGCCGCCATCCAGTTGATGTTGCCGCGCACGGTGTTGATTTCACCGTTGTGGCACAGATAACGGAACGGCTGCGCCAGTTCCCAGCTGGGGAACGTGTTGGTCGAGAAACGTTGGTGCACCAGCGCCAGCGCCGAGGTCGCGCGCTCGTCTTGCAAATCCAAATAATAGTTCGCCAAGTTGCCCGACAGCACCATGCCTTTATAGACGGTGGTATGGGTCGACAAAGACGGCGTGTAAAAGCCCGCGCGGTGGCCGGCTTCGTCCCAAATGGCGTGGTGCGCCTGTTTGCGGATGACGAACAGCTTACGCTCGAACGCAGCTTGGTCGGAGGTGTTCGCGCCTTTTTTGATGAAAACCTGGCGGATCACCGGTTCTTCGGCTTTGACGCTTTCGCCCAGGCAGCTGTTGTCCACGGGCACGTCGCGCCAGCCGAGCAGCTCTTGGCCTTCGGCGGCAATGGTGGTTTCGAACGCGTTGATGCAGGCTGTGCGCATGGCGTCGTCTTGGGGCAGGAACACTTGGCCCATGGCGTATTCGCCCACGCCCGGCAGCTCAAAGCCCAGCTTGGCGCATTCTTCGCTGACCAATTCATGCGGGATCTGCATGATGATACCCGCGCCGTCACCCGCCAGCGGGTCCGCGCCCACTGCACCGCGGTGGTCCAGGTTCACAAGAATCTGCAAACCTTGGCGGATGATCTCGTGGCTCTTTTGGTTCTTAATGTTGCAAATGAAGCCAACGCCGCAGTTATCATGCTCGTTGCTGGGGTCATAAAGGCCCTGCTTTTCGGGCAGTCCGCTTGCTTTCATGGGTCACGTCCTGTCTTAAGTTTGCCGCCGAGGTGCGGGCAAAAAATCTATATGGTTCAAGGCGCTAATAGCACGTCCGCCGCCAGTACCCACCGGCGCGGCCTGCGCCATCTTGCATCACTCTTGGAACTTTGGAGGCGCGACATTACTAGAACTTAAGGCAAAAGGGAACCCCGACGCTGCAATTTTTGAAACACTTTGAAACACTGAGCCGGTTTGCAATTAGGCCCGTTTGGCGACTGTTGTGAGGTGGGACTTTTCCTATTTTGGCGGTGATTTAAAAAAGCAGTGCGGAATCAGCTCTTTGCGGTGAAAGGTTGGTACGCTAAAGTCTTGCCGACTCATCATATCGTAAGGCTTCGTACCGCCGTGCCCCTCCTGCATATTGTGATTTTGGCGCTCGTTCAGGGCGTGACCGAATTTCTTCCCATCAGTTCCAGCGGACATTTGGTTTTGGTTCCGTGGATCGCCGGTTGGCAGGACCAGGGCTTGATCCTCGACGTCGCCGTTCATGTCGGCACCTTGGGGGCGGTGATGGCCTATTTGTGGCGCGATATCGTCGCCATGGTGAGCGGCCTGTGGCGCTTCGCCAAAGGCGGTGGCATGAACGACGGCGTGCGTCTGGCGTTTTTTCTGGTGCTGGGCACGTTGCCGGTGATCGTGGCGGGATTGCTGATGAAAAAGCACATGCCCGGCGGCATTCGGTCCATCGAAGTGATCGGCTGGGCGACGCTTGGTTTCGGCATCTTGCTGTGGTTTGTGGATCGGTTCAGCGTGACGCTGCGCCGCATGGAACACCTTAAACTGTTCGACGTGGTGATCATCGGCGTATCACAGTGCTTGGCGTTGATCCCCGGTACATCGCGCAGCGGCATCACCATGACCACGGCGCGCATGCTGGGGATGGAGCGCCGCGACTGCGCACGCTTTTCCATGCTGCTGTCGATTCCGGCGATCGTCGGCGCGGGCACCTTGATGGGGTTGGAGCTCTATAAAACCGGCGATCCTGTGCAAATCGACGCAGCGCTGACCGGGGTCGGCTTTGCGTTTATTTCCGCGCTGATCGCCATCGCGCTGATGATGGCATGGCTCAAACGCGCCAGCTTCACGCCGTTCGTGATCTACCGTCTGGCGCTGGGCGGATTTTTGCTGGCGATTTCGTACGGCTTTATTCAGTAAGCTCGATTTTCAAATTTCGACCACGCCGGTTTCGTCGGCTTCGATGTTGAATGCCGCGTTCATCAGGGCTTGGGTATAGGCCTGTTGGGGGGTATCGAAAATCTCGTCCGCCGGGCCTTGTTCGACCACCCGGCCTTTTTGCATCACCATCACATCATGGGCCAAGGCGCGCACGACTTTCAGATCGTGGCTGATGAACAGGTACGCCAGATCGTGCTTTTTTTGCAGATCGCGCAGCAGCTCGACGATTTGCGCTTGAACGGATACATCCAGCGCACTGGTCGGTTCGTCCAACGCGATCAGTTCAGGTTTAAGCACCAATGCCCGCGCGATGGAAATGCGCTGGCGCTGACCGCCGGAAAATTCGTGCGGATAGCGATCCATCATGTCGGCGCTGAGACCGACTTCATCCAAAACATCGGCGACCAGGGCGCGGCGCTCAGCGTTGGTTTTGGCGAGGCCGTGAACCTCTAACCCTTCGCCGATGATCTGCGCCACCGACAGGCGCGGGCTGAGGCTGCCGAACGGGTCTTGAAAGACGATCTGCATTTGGCGGCGCAACGGACGCACGGCCTTGCTGGTCAAGTCTTGCAGGCTGTGTTCTTTAAAGGTGATCGCGCCGCTGCTGCGTTCCAGGCGCAACAGTGCCCGCGCCAAGGTCGATTTGCCCGACCCGCTTTCACCGACGATGCCCAGCGTCTGGCCGCGCTTGACCGATAGACTTACCCCATCGACGGCCTTGATGTGATCGACGGTACGGCGAATGAAGCCCTGTTTGATGGGGAACCACACCTTAAGGTCATCGGCGCTCATGATCTGGGGCGCGCGGACGTCGGCGGGTTCGGGGCGGCCCTTGGGTTCGGACCCCAGCAGGTGCTGAGTGTAGGGGTGCTGGGGATTGTCGAACACCGTTTGGGTGTCGCCGTGTTCGACCAGCAAACCGTTTTGCATCACGTAAGCACGATCCGCAATGCGCCGCACGATGCCGAGATCGTGGGTGATGAACAAAATGCCCAGGCCCATCTTGGCTTGCAGATCGGCCAGCAGTTTCAGCAGCTGCGCCTGGATGGTGACATCGACGGCGGTGGTGGGCTCGTCCGCAATCAACAAGTCGGGCTCATTGGCCAGCGCCATGGCGATCATGATGCGTTGCTGCTGACCGCCGGAAAATTCGTGGGGCAGGTTGCCCAGGCGCGAGATTTGCGCTTCCAGCCCGACCAGATGCATCAGTTCATTCACCCGGTCGCGCACTTGAATTTTGGTCCGCGCATGGTGGGTTGTGATGATTTCCGCGATTTGCTGGCCGATGGGGTGCAGCGGGTTGAGGCTGTTGAGCGGTTCTTGAAAGACCATCGAAATATCTTGGCCGCGCAAATGGCGCATCACCGTTTTGGGTGCGCCCATCAGTTCTTCGCCGCGAAACTTGACTGAACCGCTGGGGTGCTTGGCCAACGGATAGGGCAGCAGTTGCATGATTGACAGCGCGCTCACCGATTTGCCCGATCCACTTTCGCCGACCAGGGCCACGGTCTCGCCTTTTTCGACGTGAAACGACACGCCTTTGACAGCCTCAACAGCGTGGTGGCCTTCACCGAAAGTCACCGACAGATCTTTGACGTCGAGCAGGCGGCTCATGAGCGAAACACCTTTCTCGGATCAAAGGCGTCGCGCACCGCTTCGCCGATGAACACCAACAACGTCAGCATGATCGAGACGACAAAAAATGCGGTGAGCCCCAGCCACGGCGCATGCAGGTTGGCTTTGCCTTGACCCAAAAGCTCACCCAACGAGGCCGAGCCCGGCGGCAAACCAAAGCCCATGAAGTCCAACGCGGTGAGGATGGTCACCGAAGACGAGGTGATGAACGGCAAAAATGTGATGGTCGCGACCATCGCATTGGGCAGGATGTGTCGAAACATGATGGTGGCGTTGGACACGCCCAACGCCCGCGCCGCGCGCACATAATCGAGGCTGCGGGTTTTGTAAAACTCCGCACGCACCACGCCGACCAAGCTCATCCAACTGAACAGCAGCATCAGACCCAGCAGCCACCAGAAATTGGGCTCGATGATCGAGGCCATGATGATCAGCAGATAGAGCATCGGTAGGCCCGACCAAATTTCGATAAAGCGCTGAAACAATAAATCCGTGAGACCACCGAAATAGCCCTGCACCGCCCCCGCCGCGATGCCGATCACGGAACTGATGATGGTCAGCGTCAAGCCAAACAAGATCGAAATGCGAAAGCCGTAAATCAAACGCGCCGCCACGTCGCGGCCTTGGTCGTCGGTGCCCAGATAGTTGACGCCATCGGGCGGGCTGGGTGCGGGTTGGGTCAGGGCGTAGTTCACGGAATCATACGAAAAGCGGATCGGTGGCCACATGATCCAGCCTTGTTCGGTGATCATGTCTTGGACTTCCAGATCGGAATATTCCGTCGGCGTTTCCAAAAACCCGCCAAAGGTGGTTTCGGGATAATCCATGACGATGGGCACATAGAGCTCATCCGCGTAGCTGACCAAGATCGGTCGGTCGTTGGCGATTACTTCGGCGAACAGGCTGGCGACAAACAAAAACGCAAAAATCCACAACGACCAATAGCCGCGGCGGTTGGCTTTGAAGTTGTCGATGCGTCGGCGATTTATGGGCGAAATGGCGAGGCCGAAAAAACGGGGCGGTGGTGTGGTGGGGACGATGGGCGTCATGGTCAACGCTCCATCTTTTCAAAATCGATGCGCGGATCGATGACGTGATACATGATGTCGCCGATCAGGCTCATGACCAGACCCAACAGGGTGAAGAAATACACCGTCGCAAACATCACCGGATAGTCGCGCTTGATCGCCGCTTCAAAGCCCAGCAGGCCGAGCCCGTCGAGGGAAAAAATCACCTCGATCAGCAACGATCCGGTGAACAAAATGCCGATGAACGCGCTGGGAAAACCGGCGATCACAATCAGCATGGCGTTGCGAAACACGTGGCCATACATGACCCGGCCCTCAGATAGGCCTTTAGCGCGCGCGGTCATGACGTATTGCTTGTTGATCTCTTCCAGGTACGAGTTTTTGGTCAGCATGGTGAGGCTGGCGAAACCGCCGATCACCAGCGCGCCCACCGGCAGTACCATGTGCCACAGGTAATCGGTGATTTTACCGAAGGTGGTGAACTCAGACCAATTGTCCGACGTCAGTCCGCGCAACGGGAACCAATCGAAATACCGCCCGCCCGCGAAGAGAATAATGAGCAAGATTGCAAACAGAAAACTGGGGATAGCGTTGCCGACGATGACCACCGACGAGGTCGTAATGTCGAACCGCGAGCCATCCTTGACCGCCTTCAAGATGCCCAGCGGGATGGAAATCAGGTACACCAAAATGGTGGTCCACAGACCCAACGAAATCGACACCGGCATTTTGTCGAGCACCAAGTCCACCACCTTGCGATCACGGAAATAGCTGTCGCCGAAATCGAACGTGGCGTAGTTTTTCATCATCATCCAAAAACGCTCATAGGCGGGCTTGTCGAAGCCGTACATCTTTTCGATCTGGGTGATGAATTCCGGGTCGAGGCCTTGGGCACCGCGGTATTTGCTCTGCCCGCCGCCTTGGGCCGTGGTTTTGTTCGCGCCTCCACCGCCGACTTCGCCGCCGTTTGATCCGGAGATGCGTGCCGTGGCGCTGACGTCGAGGCCCTGGATTTTCGCAATCATCTGTTCGACCGGACCGCCGGGCGCGGCCTGAATGACCACGAAATTGATGACCATAATGCCGAACAAGGTCGGGATGATCAGGGCCAGACGGCGGAGGATGTATGCGAACATGGCGTACGGTTACTTCTTGCCTTGAGCGGCGGCCAGTTTCGCGGCCTTGGCCTCATCATACCACCAGGTGCCGATTTGCGTGCCCTTCATCGGCACGATGTCGGGGCGTGAATACTTATTCCAATAAATCAGGCGGTCGTAACTGAGATGGAAGTTGGGGATCAGGTAGTGGTTCCACACCAACACGCGGTCCAGCGCCCGCACACGGGTGATGAGGTCATCGCGGGTGGGCGCGGCGATGATCAATTCGACCAATTTGTCGATCACCGGGTCTTTGATGCCGATCAGGTTGCGGCTGCCGGGGGTGTCGGCGGCGGGGGTGCCCCAAAAACCGCGTTGTTCATTGCCGGGCGACAGCGATTGGCCGATCACTTGGGTCATCATGTCGAAATCGAAATTGCGGCTGCGTTCGATGTACTGGGCGGGATCGACCGTACGCACCCGCATTTTGACTCCTAAGCGTTCGAGGCTCTTGGCGAACGGCAAGACGATGCGTTCGGTGGAGGGCTGAACCAGCATGATTTCGAATTCAAGCGTTTCGCCGCTGTCTTTATTGACGCGCAGTTTGTCTTTGATCACCCAGCCAGCTTCCTTGAGCAAGCGGTCGGCTTGCTTGAGGTTGGCGCGAATGCGACCGTCGCCTTTGGTGGCGGGGGGATTGTATTCGCTGGTGAAAACGTCGTCGGGGATGCGTCCTCGGTAGGGTTCGAGAATCTTCAGTTCGCTTGCGTTGGGCAGGCCGGTGGCGGCCAGTTCGGAGTTGTCGAAGTAGCTACGGGTGCGCTTGTATTGGCCGTAAAACAAGTTCTTGTTGGACCATTCGAAATCGAACGCATAGCCCAGCGCTTGGCGCACGCGGGCATCTTTGAATTTGTCCCGGCGGATGTTGAAGATGAACCCCTGCATGCCTTGGGGGCGGTTGTGGTGGACGCTTTCTTTGACCAAATTGCCGTTTTCAACTTCTGGGGTGTTGTAGGCCGTCGCCCAGGTCTTTGAGACGTTTTCGCTGCGAAAATCGATGGCGCCGCCCTTAAGCGCTTCGACGGTGATGTTGGCGTCACGAAAATATTCGTAGCGAATTTCATCAAAGTTGTTGCGACCGACGTTCACCGCCACGTCGCGACCCCAGTAGTTTTCGACGCGCTGGTAAGAGATGGAACGCCCGGTCTCAAAATCGGCGATTTTATAAGGGCCCGAGCCCAGCGGCGGTTCCAAAGTGGTCTTAGTGAAATCGCGGCCCACCCAGTAGTGCTTGGGCAAGATGGTCAGCTGCCCCAAGATCAGCGGCAGTTCACGATTTTCGTTGGTGCTGAAGGTGAATTTCACGGTGCGCTCAGAAAGCACTTCAACTTTGGCGACGTCGGCATAGTAATAGCGAAACGACGGATCGCCCTTGGTGATGAGGATCTCAAACGTCCATTTGACGTCTTCGGCGGTGACCGGTTGACCGTCGTGCCATTTGGCTTGGGGACGCAGGTGAAACGTCACCGCGGAGCGATCTTCGGGAACCTCGACGCTTTCGGCCAGTAGGCCGTATTCGGTGAAGGCCTCATCCGCCGAGGAGGTCAGCAAAGAATCATAAATATTGCCAATACCATCAGCCGTTTCGCCCTTGGAAATGAAGGCGTTGAAACTGTCAAAGCTGCCAAACCCGGCATACCGGATGGTGCCGCCTTTGGGGGCTTGCGGATTGACATAATCAAAGTGTTTGAAGTCCGGGCCGTATTTAGCCTCGCCATGCATGGCGATGGCATGCGTGGGTTTGACGTCTTCGGCCCAAGCTTGGGAAGTCAGGGCTTGCGGCGTCAAAAACGAGACGCTCAACACCGCGCTGGTTGCACAGAAAACGTTCTTCAAACTCGCCATGGAGCTCCCCACTCAATCCTTGACCAAAATCTGCTTTGAATGTGCACGTTGATTGTGGCCGGATCAAGGACATGTTGGCGGTTTAGTCCGCTTTGTCTTTGAGGTCCTTATAGAATTTGAAGTTGTTGCGGCCCTCTTCCTTGACCGCGTACATGGCTTCGTCGGCGGCGCGCGCCAGCTCATCCATGGTGGCGCCGTCTTGGGGGAAGACGCTGATGCCGATGGATGCGCCCACGGTGGCGTGCTGACCGCCCGGCACGGGGATGCTGTCGGTCAGCTTGGTGATGACTTTTTTCGCCACCACCGCGGCGCTGTCGGCGCAGTCGAGGTTTTCCAAAATGGCGACGAACTCATCGCCGCCAAAGCGCGCCACGGTGTCCGATTGGCGCACGCAAGACAGCATCCGTTCGGCCACGGTTTTGAGCACCGCGTCGCCGGCCTCATGGCCCAGTTCGTCGTTGATGGGTTTGAACTTGTCCAAATCGACGAACATCAGCGCCAACGGCTTGTCGGATCGTTCGGCGCGATAAATGGCGCGTTCGACGCGTTCGATATACAGGTTGCGGTTGGGCAGGTTGGTGAGCGCATCGTGGTGGGCGAGATGATGAATTCTATCCAACGCCTTTCTGCGCTCCGTGATGTCGCGAATAACGCCGGTGAATAGGCGCTGATTGCCTTCCCTCATCTCCGTCACAGTCAGTTCGATGGGAAACACCGCGCCGTTGGCGTGCTGGCCTTCGAATTCCATCGATGAATTGATGATCTCGGACTCGCCCGTGGTGACATAACGGTCCAGGTAATTGTCGTGATGATCGGCGTACTGTTTGGGCATCAGCATTTTGATGTTTTGCCCCAGGACGTGGGTCTTGGGATAGCCGAAGATGCGCTCCCCCGCAGCGTTGATCGACTGCACATTGCCTTTTTGGTCAATGGTGATGATGGCGTCGCGCACCGCGCCAAGCACGTTGGCAAGGCGCTGTGCGCGTTTGCGCGCCTCTTCGGAGGCCTTGATGTAATTGCTGATGTCGCGACATTCGACCATGAAGCTATGGTTTTTGCTGTCCAGCGCGCGCACAACCATCAACACGTCGATGGGCATGGCGTTGAGCGGTCGCAGTTTGAGCGGTACGCCGGCTTCTTCTTCGGCGAACGCGTTGATGCCCAGGGCGATCAGATCGGCGTAGTCGGCATGGATAAATTCCGCAAGCTCATGGTCGAGCACAGCGCTCTCATCTTGTGCGCCGAGCATATCAACCCCAGCGGGATTGATATAGGTCAGGCGGCCGTCTTCCAGCACGCACACCAAGTTGGAGATGGAGCGTAGAAGTTCGGAATCGCAGTCGATTCTTGTTGTGTCGGTCACTCTTATTCTCCCTCCCGGGAGTTGCGATTAACTTTGAAGCTGTTTGAGGGCCGCCGAGTGTGTAACTTTATCTCCTGCCGCGAGCACGCGGCCATCGGATTGAAGCGTGACCGGGGCGCCATCCCAATCGGTGAGCATGCCGCCAGCGCCTTCGATGACAGGTGCCAGGGCGGCGACATCGTATGTGCCGAGGCTGGCCTCGCAGACCAGATCGACATGACCGGCGGCGAGCAAGCCGTAAGCGTAACAATCACCGCCGTATACCGTGCGCCAGGCCGTTTTGGACAAGCGTTTAAAGGCGGCTTCGTTTGCGCCTTCGAACAAGTCCGGGGTGGTGGCGTACAGCCAGGCTTTGTCCAGTGCCGGGCAGGTGCGGGTTTTGATGGCTTTGCCGTTGAGCGTGCTGCGCTGGCCTTTTGCGCCGACCCAGCGTTCATCCATGCCCGGCGCATCGATCACGCCGACGATGGGCACGCCGTTTTGGCACAGCGCGATCAGCGTGCCGAACAGCGGCTTGCCGGTGACGAACGAGTTGGTGCCGTCGATGGGGTCCAGCACCCACACGAATTCGGCGTCAACGTTCTCAGAGCCATATTCTTCGCCCAAAATGCCGTGTTCGGGATAGGTGTCGTTGATGATTTTGCGCATCACGCGTTCAGCGGTGCGGTCGGCCTCGGTCACCGGCGAGGCGTCGGACTTGGCATCGACGGCGATGCCGGTGCGAAAGCGGCTCATGATTTCTGGGCGCGCCGCATCGGCAAGCACTTGGGCCAAATCAATGAAGGTTTGCATTTCGGCCATTTCGGTTCAGTCCGCCAGGGTTTTGAGATAAGCCAGCACGTCGGCGCGGTCTTTGGCACTTTTCAAGCCGGCGAAGGTCATTTTGGTGTCCCGCATAAAAGTGCGCGGTCCGGCGATGAACGAGCCGATTTCAGCCTCGGACCACACCCCGCCGTACATTTTTAAGGTGTTGGAATAGCGAAAGGTTTCAGACGCGGCCTTGGTGCGCCCGACAATACCCCACAGATTGGGCCCGGTGCGGTCCTTGCCGCCCTTGTCGATGGTGTGGCAGCTCATGCACTTTCTGCGAAAGGTCTTTTTGCCCTTGGCGACGTCGCCGGCCAAGGCGTTGGCGGCGACGACTTCGGTGGGCATAGGTGATGGTTGCGGCGCGGGTGCGGCTTCGACAACGGGTTCCGGTGTCGGCGTTGGCGCAGGTTCAGGCTCGACCGCCACAGGCTCTGGCTCCGTCGTGGATGCGCCATGCTGAGGAATCGCCATATCGCCAACGAAATTGACAAACGCGAACACCGCGGTGGTGAATAAAATGGCGCCAATAACGGATCTGATCATGTGAGAACCTGCTGTAAACCTGCCCGCGTCCCGTCGACGTGCACACAATAGGGTTTCTCATAAGTTGCCCGTATGCGACGTCGTGCGACTTTAAACACAAGATTGGGCCCACTGCAATGGGGCCAAGGCCTCGAATCCGAGCCCAAGGCCTTGAATCCGCACCAGCGATATGGTCTCGTGACGGCAGTTCGAAAATGTAAGGTCTCGCCTATGTCTATTCTCAAGCCCATCGTCATCATTCCCGCGCGAATGGCGTCCACGCGCCTGCCCGGCAAACCGTTGGCCGACATCGCCGGATTGCCGATGATCGTGCAAGTGCTCAGGCGCGCCGAAGAGGCCGCCATCGGCCCGGTGGTGGTGGCGTGCGCGGAAAGCGAAATCAAGGCCGCGGTCGAGTCTGCTGGCGGACGCGCGGTGCTCACCGACCCGGACCATCCGTCGGGATCGGACCGCATTTTCGAAGCGCTGCAATCGGTCGATCCGAACGGTGAGTATGACGCCATCGTCAACTTACAAGGCGACTTGCCGGTGCTCGACCCCGCCGTGGTGCGCGCGGCGATGAAACCCTTGGATAACGCAGAGGTCGACATCGCCACCTTGGTCGCGGAGATTGAGCTGGAAGAAGAAAAAACCAACCCCAACGTGGTTAAGGCCGTGGTCGGGTTTGAGGGCGGCCAAGACGTCGGACGGGCGCTGTATTTTTCCCGCGCCACCGTGCCCCATGGCGACGGCCCGCTGTACCACCACATCGGCATCTACGCCTACCGCCGCAGCGCGCTGGAACGCTTTGTCAGCCTCAGTCCCGGCGTTTTGGAACAGCGCGAAAAGCTGGAACAACTGCGCGCCCTGGAAAACGGCATGCGCATCGATGCGGCACGCGTTGACACGGTTCCGTTCGGGGTCGATACTCCCGCCGACTTGGAACGCGCCCGGCAAATATTAGGCCAGATTTTAGGTGCCCAATAATTCGTATAGAGAGCAAGCTATGAGCGCAGACAATACCATCGCTTTTCAAGGCGAACCGGGGGCAAATTCGGACATGGCGTGCCGCGCTGTGTTCCCGGATATGCACACACTGGCTTGTTATACCTTTGATGACGCCTTTGCCGCCGTTCGGGGTGGTGAAGCGCGCTTGGCGATGATCCCGATTGACAATTCCGTCGCCGGGCGGGTCGCCGACATCCATCACCTGTTGCCGGGTTCCGGCCTGCACATCATCGGCGAGCACTTTCAGCGTATCGACCATCATTTGTTGGCGGTGAAAGGGGCGCGCATCAGTGATCTCACCCATGTGCACAGCCACGTGCATGCGCTCAACCAGTGTCGGGGTATCATCCGCGAATTGGGGTTGGAGCCGGTGGTCCACGCCGACACGGCGGGCGCGGCGCACATGATCCGCGATCTGGGCGACAAAACCGGTGACAAAACTCAAGGCGCGATTGCCTCCAAACTCGCCGGTGAAATTTACGGCCTGGAAGACCTGCGCGCCAACATCGAAGACGCCGAACACAACACCACGCGTTTCCTCATCATGGCCAAGGAACCGATCATGCCGCCGCAAGGCGAAGACCTGGTGGTGACCAGCTTCGTGTTTCGCGTGCAAAGCATCCCCGCTGCGCTCTACAAAGCGCTCGGCGGCTTCGCCACCAACGGCATCAATATGACCAAGTTGGAAAGCTACATCATTGATGGCAGCTTCCAAGCCGCACAGTTCTACGCCGAAGTCGAAGGCCACCCGTTCGACGAAAGCATGAAACTCGCCTTCAACGAACTGCGCTTCTTTACCCACGAAGTCAAAGTCATGGGCACCTATCCGGCGGCACAGGCGCGGGCGGAGATTGGCTGAGGGCGAACGGAGGTTGTGTAGGTAACCTATGGTGGATCATTTTCCAGTGCTGTCTAGCGCACAGACCTTTAGTCTTGCCAAGGATGGGGGTTTAGCCTTATCTCAATATGGACAATGGGCACCATCGATGAAGCGGAGAATTTGCAGATGTTGAGGCGTGAACCGAATAAATTGGCGTTTCAAGGCATGGAACCTGCCAGCGATCCGCTTAAATTGTTGCGCATGACCGGGTTCAACACCCTGGACGACGCAACGCTGTTGGGCGCGCTGTTGGATCTGAAAGCCCATATGCGCACAGACGGCGTGATGGAAGACCTGCACAATAAAGGCCGCGAGGCATTGCGGGTGCTGGCGGCGCGCAAACCCAAAACGTGATGCGTGTTTTCGTGGATTTTCGCCGTTTGGGTCGCGTTTCGAGCTCAAAATTTTAAACGAAATCAGTGTTTTCTGTCTTGGATGAACAGGGCCGTCCTGATAGTGTGCTTACGCGCCGTCAACGTAGGGGATTCTGCGTGCCTAAGTTTGTGCCTCAAATAAAGCCGTCTCATGGAAAGCTTTTCGCTTCCCGGCTTGTCCAGACCATGCGTTCCGCAGCTATGCCTGCGGCTGCGGCTATTTTTGCGACTGTGGCACTGTCGGGCTGCACCACGTTTCTGAAAAACACCTCCACGGCCTTGGAAGGGTGCTTATCTGAGCGCCTCGACATTGTCGAGAACGTCGATTGGACCGCCGTGCCGTCCAACCGCCTGCGCATCGTCGACAACAACTTCCGTCCGATGGTGATGTATCTGGAAAAGGGTCGCCCTTACAGCCTGACAGTGGAGAATGCCGATCCGATTGTGCACGACATTTGGGCCCCCGGCTTGCTGAAACAAGGCGTGGCGCTGGAAAGTGTGCAGATCGGTGACAAAAGCCCGGCCAAGGGCTGTGTCAACGGCGTGCAGATCAATCCGCGCAGCTCTGTGACCTTGCGTTTCGTTCCGGTCTGGGAAGGACGTTACGAAATTCGCGACAGCGTCTTGGCGCTGTTGCCCGGCCAAAATGCCGACGGCGTGTTTCACATTGTCGAACCGCGCCTTGGTATAGCCGCGAAGTAAATCTATACCTCTACAAAGTTCATGGTATTTCAAGCTGTTGATCGCATCGACAGAGGCTTTTTGTCGGTTTGAAAAATAAACTTTGCAATGGGCTTTGCAGGCGGCGAGCGGCCTTGATATACTCCGCGCGGGAGATCGGCGCGGACGAAGTTCTCGCGAACCCGGTCAGGTCCGGAAGGAAGCAGCCGCAACGAGTTTTGCTTCGGGTCGCTTGCTGGTCTCCCACCTCTTATCTGCCTAGATTTCATAAGCTTAGGACCTGAAGGCGGCTCAGCACATTATGTCCGACGAGACGAAATCAGACGCCCCTGTTGAAGAATACCGGGTCCTCGCGCGCAAATACCGCCCCACGGATTTCAACACCCTAATCGGTCAAGACGCGTTGGTGCGCACGTTGACCAACGCCATCAACTCTGGACGCTTGGCGCATGCGTTCATGCTTACCGGTGTGCGCGGTGTGGGCAAGACCACGACGGCACGCATTATCGCGCGTGCCCTCAATTGCATCGGCCCCGACGGCCAGGGCGGGGAAACGGCTGAGCCGTGCGGGGTGTGCGAAAACTGCACCGCCATCGCCGAAGATCGCCACGTCGACGTGATGGAAATGGATGCCGCGTCGCGCACCGGCGTCGATGATATCCGCGAAATCATCGAAGGCGTGCGCTACAAGCCGGTGTCGGCGCGCTACAAAGTCTACATCATCGATGAAGTGCACATGCTGTCGAAAAACGCCTTTAACGCGCTGTTGAAGACGCTGGAAGAACCGCCCGAGCACGTCAAATTCATTTTCGCCACCACTGAAATTCGCAAAGTTCCGGTTACGGTGCTATCGCGCTGCCAGCGTTTCGATCTGCGCCGCATCGACATGGACACCTTGTCTGGTCACTTTAAAGGCATCGTTGAACAAGAAAACGCATCGGTCACCGAAGGCGCGTTGGCGTTGATTTCGCGCGCCGCCGACGGCTCGGTCCGTGACGGCTTGTCGCTGCTGGATCAGGCCATCGCCCACACCGCCGGCGAAGTCGGCGAAGACGCGGTGCGCGACATGTTGGGTTTGGCAGACCGCGCGCGCACGTTTGATCTGTTGGACGCGGTGATGAAGGGTGACGTCGAAGAAGCGCTCGGCCAACTGGCGTCGCAATACGACAGCGGCGCGGACCCCGCCCAAGTTCTCGAAGACATGTTGGAATTGGTTCATTGGCTGACCCGCATCAAGGTCACGCCGACAGCCGCCGAAGCGCCGGGCGTGCCGGAAATGGAACGCACCCGCGGCGGTGAAATGGCCCGCGGGCTGTCGATGGCGGCGCTGACGCGCGGTTGGCAGATGCTGCTGAAGGGTTTAGGCGAAGTGCGCTCCGCCCCCAGCGCGTTGCAAGCCGCGGAAATGATTTTGGTGCGCTTGATGTATGGCCTGGAATTGCCCGGCCCGGCGGACGTTTTGAAGAAACTTCAGGACGCGCCGCCAGCCCAGCCCCAATCGCCTGCTCCTGGCGGCGGTGGCGGCGGTGGTGTCTCTGCGGGCGGCAGCGGAACCTCGACGCTTGCGTCTGGCGCGCCGACCCAGCCGACGGCACCGACCACCACCCACGGCCCGACCATGTCGGCGGGGTCCGGCGCACAAGCTCAAAGTCAGGCGCAAGTCGAAAGCAAACCGATGAGCGTGTCGGAGCTGGAACTGCCCGATCCGCAAACTTATGAGCAGGTGGTCGAGTTGGCCGAAACGGTGGGTGAGATGATCCTGCACGCCAACCTGATTTCAAATGTGCATCTGGTGAGCTTTCAGCCCGGACGCATGGAATATCACCCGACCGAACATGCCTTGGGCGATCTGGCCCAGCGTATGACCAAGATGCTCAACGACCACACCTCGCGCCGTTGGGTGGTGACGGTGTCCAGCCAGCCGGGTGAGGCGACGCTGCAACAACAGCAACAAGCCGTCGTCGCCGCCGAAAAAGCCGAGGCCGCACGCGACCCCTTGGTGCGCGCCGTGCTTGACGCTTTTCCCGGCGCGGAAATCGGCGCGGTGAAAGACATCAGCGCCGACATTCTGCCGCTCACTGATCCGTTGACTGGGCCGCTGGAAGACGAAGAGCGGAACGAAGACGTTTAACTTAAAAGGGGCCAACGGCGTGTATGAGCTCTACCATTATCCTGGCTATGCCAGCATGATGCCGCATTTCCTGTTGGAAGAAATCGGCGCGCCATTTGAGTTGCGTTTGGTCGAAACTGAGCGCAAAGCGCAAAAATCCGCCGCGTACTTGAAGCTCAACCCCCGCGGGTTGATTCCGGTGTTGGTCGATGGTGAAACGGTACTCTATGAGACCGCTGCGATCTGTCTATATCTCAGCGACAAGCACCCTGATTCGGGCCTTGCCCCGCCGCTCGGTATGCCTGAACGCGGACCGTTTTATAAATGGCTGATGTTCTTCGCTAACACCGTTCACCCAGAAATGATGATGTATTTTCATCCCGAACGCTACACCACCGATGCAGCTGGAGCGGTGGCGGTGAAAGACGCGGTCGAGGGCCGCTTGACGGAGATGTTTGAATTCATCGACGAGCAGCTTGGCCAAGGCGGCCCCTATTTGATGGGGCACACGGTTTCATTGGCCGACCATTATTTGCTATTGATGGCGCACTGGGGGCGCAACATGAAAACGCCGCCGCGCCAGATGAAGCACCTGAGGCGCAACCTGGATCTGATGTTGGCGCGCCCCGCCGTGCAACGTGCACTCGCGTCAGAGGGGCTGGGCGCACCCCTTATCTAAGCTCAAGTGATCTGAGTTCAGGGCTGAGCGAAAAGATCAGCGCCGAGCGCTTGAATGCGATCCGGTAGGGTCATCTCGAATGTGGCCTGTGCGTGATCGTCCAGATGGGCGATCACGGTGATGTCCGTGTGTTCACCAAATTCACCGTCGAATTTTACCGACCACGATCCGTCAGGGCGTGCGGTGGCATGAAGATCAGCAGACATCACGCCGTTTGTGGGAATTTCATAATGCACGCGCACGGTCTCGTCTGCTGTGGCGGTGCCGGTGACGGTCAGCCCGGTGTAAAACGGCGCGCTGCCGATGCCCTCGGCGGCGGAAATGGTGATGGTGGACATGATGCCTCCTGAATGTCTGGGCTCATCTGGGATTGTTCTTTTCCTTGACGCTTCAGGTGCGCATTTGTGATGTGCTGGCGCGCTGAAACCGCTTCCCAGGCGCTGGCCTCGGGTGCCGGGGTGCGAGGGAAGCGGTTTGGTGTCGGCCTCTAAGTGTGCGGCTTGGTGTTAAGCCTTAAACCTCTGTTGGATGTTGACGCCGTTGCACGTGATGGTGAGGGTTTTGTCACCGCGATCATACATTTGTGTATCCGAAATCGTCCAGGCATCGCCCCCGGTGTTGGTCATGGGGATGCCCACGCCTTGGGCTGGGAAGAGCACATGGGGGATGTGGCCGCCGGTGTTTGTGACGTCGCACGTGACCTTGACTTGGATTTCAGCCGGTGGTTTTGGGCCATGGGTGGTGATGTCGATATTGCCGATCGTGGTCTTTTGGGACAGGGGATCGTCAATTTCTGGATCGGGCTTGTCAATCACTGGATCGGGGTCATGTTGCGGATCGGGCTGTGGACCGGACGTTGGCGCTGTTCCGCCGCCATGGGATTCACTTTGGTAGATGATATGAATTTCGGCCGGGGGGGTTGGTCCATCGGTGGTGACGTGGACGGTGTTGATTGTGTTCATGAGGTCCTCCTGAACCGTAAACGAATACGGCCTCTCCCCGGCGGACTGACATCAGTTTGCACAATCAATAGTTTGTGTCAAATAATTATTCACGTTTTGGGGGAATGTGCGTCTTGGGTGTTTCAGCACATTTGAGGCAAGCTGGCAGGCGGATGGGAGCCTAACCGTTTCCCAAACGCGCCTTTGAAAACGCATTCGTAAGACGCGCGGGAAACGGTTTTGAGGTGGTGCTCAGAATTATTTAGGGCTTGAAGCTCTGGGATTGTTCAACGCCGTTGCATGTGATTTTGATGGTTTTTTCGCTGCCATCGTACATTTCCGTATTCCGCGCGCTCCAAGTGTCTCCGGTGGTGTTCTTCATGAGCATGCCCATGCTTTGCGCCGGAAAATAAGCCTGCGGCGTTTGTCCGTTTCGGTGGGTGACGTCCGCAGTGACGGTCACCTCGACGTCACATGGGATCGTACCTTTGGGCTCGGGCGTGATGGTGATGTTGCTGATTGTGGTTGTAGACATAGTGACCTCCTGGATCGTTAAGTTTTGACGATCCTCTCCCCAGCAAACGAGTCCACATCAACACAACTTAAAAGTTATGTCAAAATATAATTCACGGATTAGGTGTTTATGCGTCTTGGTAAAGGCGCCAAGATTCAGTCGAGCAAGAAGGTGTTGTTTGCCGCATTGCCCCAAGCTTCTAAGAATTGACCTAGGTGTGGGCGGGCTTCGCGCTCAGCTTCGATCAGCGCGATGACGTCGGCGACGGCGCGGTTGTAGCCGTCCTTGGTGACGCGTCCACGGGTCAGCTGATAGCGCAGGTACACCAGATAGGTGTTGAGCACATCGGTTTCGCAGTAATCGCGGATTTCATCGATGCGACCCTCGTCATACATGGGCGCGACTTGCGAGCCATCGACGCCGAATTTGCCGGGGAAATTCAACACCGCGCAGACTTCGTTGAGCTTCAGGCCGCGCGACGCGGCGCCAAAGTCGGTGAGCGCTTCTTGCAGATCGCAGTGCCAGTCCTGGGCGTAGCGCGATGTGTAGTTTTCCCATTTGTTGGAGGTATCGTGAAAACCGCCCGCCGTCACGCCGCACACCATCGCGCGGTGACGTAGCACCGGCAGATCGAAGCCGCGCCCGTTGTAGCTCACCAATCGCGGATGGTTGCGGTCGATGAACTGGTAAAAGCCGCCGACCAAATCGTGTTCGCCGCTTTCCGCCGTGCCGCCGGAGCGCAGTTCCTTGAGGTAGTAGTTTTCAAAGCGGCCTTCGTATTCGATTTCCGCGGCGAGAAAGCTCACCGCCACCACCTTGTGAAACGGCTGGCGCGGGAAGGCGTTTTTGCCGCCGGTGAGCTCCAGATGATAGGCTTCCAGGGCTGCGCGACGTTCAGCCGCGTCCGCCCCGACGTCATGGCCCACAAGATTGGGCACGGCGTCGGTGTCGGGTACGGTTTCGATGTCGAAGACGAACAGGCTTTTGTGTTGCATGAGCGCAATGCTATACACGGACGAAAGGCGACGCCAGTGTCTCTGACGTCGGAGCTGTGGATAACGGAGTAAATATGAAGAATCTCGGCCAGATGATGAAGCAGGCCCAGCAGATGCAGGCCCGCATGAGCGAAATGCAAGAACAGATGGAAGCCCACGAAGTCGAGGGTGCAGCCGGTGGCGGCATGGTTGTCGTGCGCTTGAACGGTAAGTTCGATGTGCGCGGTGTGAGCATCGACCCAAGCATCATTGACCCATCCGAGCCGGAAATGCTCGAAGACTTGGTTGCGGCGGCCATCAACGACGCCAAAACCAAAATCGATGCGTTTAAGCAAGAAAAGATGGCTGATATGACCGGTGGCTTGCCGTTGCCGCCGGGCTTCAAGTTGCCGTTCTGAGCCGGCGGAACGTTTGGCGATGGCGGGCTCACCCCATAGACCCAGCAATGCAGGTGGGATCGAAGCGTTGATCCAGCTTTTGGCCAAGGTGCCGGGGCTGGGGCCGCGTTCGGCGCGCCGTGCCGCGTTACACTTGATCAAACGCCGTGAATCGTTGATGGAGCCGCTGGCTCGTGCGCTCACCCAAACCGCTGACAGCGTTAAAACCTGTTCGGTGTGCCAAAACATCGATACCACAGACCCGTGCGCCATTTGCACCGACCCCAAGCGCGACCGCAGCCAGATTTGCGTGGTCGAAGAGGTCGGTGATTTGTGGGCGATGGAACGGGTTGTGGGCTTTCGCGGCCTCTACCACGTATTGGGCGGCACACTTTCGGCATTGGACGGGATCGGACCGGACGATTTGCACGTCGGCCAATTGGTCGAACGCGCCCGCCATCCCAGCGTCAAGGAAGTGATCCTCGCCACCAACGCCACCGTGGACGGTCAAACCACCGCTCACTACCTCGCGGATCGGCTGAGTGACGCGGAGGTCACCATTTGCGGACTCGCTCATGGCGTGCCGATGGGCGGCGAGTTGGATTATCTGGATGAGGGCACGCTGAGTGCGGCCCTGAAAGCCCGCAAGCCCGTATAAGCACAGATAGCGGCTATTTGTAACAACCAAAAGGGGAGTTGTTGCAAAAAATTCTCTGGGGGCGAGATTTCTTTCTTTGATGGACGTGGGTGACTGTGGTACAACCAGTGGTGAACAGAGAAGGTGTTACCTTCCTGCTTCCGTTCCCATCAACTTCTTCCCATTCCGGGGGGTCTGGGTCGAAGTTGAAACTATGAGCGTTATCCACCTAAACACCCCCTCCGGATAGCGTTCGCCCATGACCGCACCGTCCCATGCCCGGGGCCGGTGCGGTCGCTTTTTTGGGGTAAGCCTAAAAGCTCATATGTGAGGGGTTGAGCTCTTGGTTCGGTGAGGCGAATAGAGCAAAAATTTAGTCGATGCCGCTGGCCACCTGAGCCGCGCGGATGAAGACGGTAACGTCATCGACTTGCTGTTCATCTAAGTCTTTCAATGCCTCCATCGGGCCAAAGCGCCAGTTTTTTTCGCGCTTGCCGTCACGGATTACATTTTTCAGCACGAAATTCGGATATAGATTTTCGCGATACATCGGATGGATCAGCGGCGGCCCGGTGCGCGTTCCGCCCGCGCCATCGACGCCATGGCATTCCTGGCACGATTTGGCGAACACTTCGCGTCCGCGCAGGCCGGCTTCGCTTAAAGGAGGAATCGTCACAGACGCTTTGATGGAGATTTTTTCGTTGCCCCACATCGAAATCGTAGTCAGCGTCACCAGCGTCACTGCCACCAAAGCCATCCATTTGATGGGCGAGCTATGGCGCGGCGCATCGGGATGCAAGCCTTGTGCGTCCATGGGGTTGGAAGCTGTTTCGGTCTCGGGGGCTTGATCAGGCGCCATGGGGGCGGATCCTTAAAGGGGGTGGAATGTTTGATAGCGGAGCGGATTATGGCTCGTTTGCACTGGGTCCGGCAACCGCCTCTTGAGATGGGCTGGGAGGTAGCCCGGGTTCGAGCTCTTCGGCGGGGGTGTCGTCGGCCAATTGAACGGCTTCGATTTTTTCGCCTTGGCGGGTGACCTTGTCGGTGGAAATGCGGATTTGGCGGATGTCTTCTTCGGTCATGGTGAAGTGCTTTTGCAGCTTGGCGACCCGATCATCCAAACGCGTGACGTCGTCGAGCATCTTCAGCACTTCGTCTTGGATGACGCCCGCTTGTTCGCGCATGCGGGCGTCTTTGAGCACCGCGCGTACCGTGTTCAGCGTCGCCATCAAGGTGGTCGGCGAAACGATCCACACCCGTGCGCGATACGACTTTTCGACCACCTCGGGCATCGAGGCATGCAGTTCGGCGTATACCGCTTCGCTGGGCAAAAACATCAGCGCGCTTTCCGCCGTTTCACCCGGGATAATGTATTTTTCGGCGATGGCGCGTACGTGGTTGAGTACATCGGTGCCAAAGCCGCGTAACGCCACTTTACGCGCGGCATCGTTTTCGGCGTTGCGCAGTGCCAGATAGCTTTCCAGCGGAAACTTGGAATCGATCACGATCGATCCGGGCGGATTGGGCAGCTTGAGCAGACAGTCGGCGCGCTTGCCATTTTTCAGTGTTGCCTGGAACGTATAGGCCGACGGCGGCAGCGCGTCGGTGACCAGATCGTTGAGCTGAATTTCGCCGAACGCGCCACGGGCTTGCTTGTTGGACAAGATATCTTGCAAGCCGACCATTTGATCGGTGAGGCTGCTGAGGTTTTTTTGCGCCGCGTCAATCACCGCCAGGCGTTCGTGGACCTGTTTGATCACGTCGCCGGTACGCTGACTGTGTTCGGAAAGGCCATCGCCTAGGCGCTTGCTGACGTGCTCGAAGCGCTGTTCGATGGTGCGGGTCAGTTGGCCTTGGCTTTCGGTCATCATCTGCAGGCGCGCAGCCAGGTCGGCTTGGTTGGCGGACAGTTGCGCGATCAGGGCGTTGTGCGCGGCTTCTTGTGTTTGCTGCTGGCCAGATGACGAGCTGCGGCTCGCGAGTGCTACCCACACAGCTGCCCCAATGGCGGCAATGGCAAGCACGGCTATGATGAGGGTCAGCGAATCCATGACTGAGACAGTGCCTCAACGGCGTGTGAAACGCAATCGGGGGAAGGCTCACTCTGCTGCTTGTGCGGTGTCGCCGAATTCCGTTGCGATGTCGATGAAAACGCTTTCGATGGCATTGAGGGCGTCGATGATGTCGGGGTCGAAATGTGAGCCATGGCCTTCGCGAAGGATGCCCATGGCCTTGTCGTGCGAAAAAGCCGGTTTGTAGACGCGTTTGGAGATCAAGGCGTCATAGACGTCCGCCACCGCCATCAAGCGGCCTGAAATAGGGATCGCATCGCCTTTAAGTCCAGTGGGATAGCCCGATCCGTCCCACTTTTCGTGATGGGTGGCGGCGATTTCGCGGGCGTAACGCATAAACGAATTGCTGCCCAATTCGCGCTCCGCAACTTCCAAAGCTTCCGCGCCAAGGCTGGCGTGGGTTTTCATAATCACGAACTCGTCGTCGGTCAGCTTGCCGGGTTTGAGCAATATCGCGTCGGGAATACCGACTTTGCCGACATCGTGCAGCGGCGCGGATTTGTACAAAAGATCGATGGTCTCGGCGTCCAATTCGTGGGCGAAACGCGGATGATCTTTAAGCTGATCGGCCAAGGCCCGCACATAGCGCTGGGTGCGAAGAATGTGTGCACCGGTTTCGTTGTCGCGGGTTTCCGCCAAGGTGGCGAGCGACAAGATGGTGACGTCGCGGGTGCGCGCCAGCTCGGCGGTGCGGTCTTTGATACGATCGACCATGGTGTTGGTGTGCATGGCCATGACGCCGAATTCGTCGTTGCTGGCGACGGGAACATGGGTGTCGTATTGGCCTAAGGTGACGCGCGACAGAACCGAATTCTGCTTACTCAGGATGCTGTTCAAATTGCGCGCATAGGCGCGAATGATGTTGAGCGTGTGCGGCAGCACCACCGCCAACACAAACGCGAATTCCTTCAAGATCGAGACTTGCGCGTCCCTTAACGTGACCTCTGCGCCGACGCGAATGATCCAATCGAGATCCTTGATCACCAGCAACATGAACACGCCGACCAAGGCGGTGATGGAGATGGACGAAAACAACGCGACTTTGCGGGTCAGCGGGAAATAGTTTTCGTCGGGCTCGATGGTGATGTGTTCGCGTTCAATCTGATCGGCGACGGCGCGTTCTTTTTCCAAGGCAATGTCGGATGCGGCAAAGAAGCCCAGTCCGCCCAAGCCAAAGAGAATTTTCAGGCCGCTTTCCAAAAACGGGAAACCGTACAAAATTTCGTTGTAGGCCATGACAGCCAAGGCGCTGATGATGAACAGGCTCAGTTCAAGCCAAAACAGCCGCCCCACTTGGCGTTTCAGCGGCGCAGCATTGACCAGTCGCACAATCAATGGCTTGCGGACCAGGAATTGAAGGGCGAGCATGAACACGATGGGCGCCGCCACCTGAAGCGGGGTCAGGGTTTCGATAAACGGGCACACCCGTATACCGTAGAACGGGATAATGACCATGGCCGTCAGATAGTGCAAAATGGTGCGTATATGCATATCGCCTCGGGTGCCTAAATTCGGTGCTCTGCGGCCAGTATATAGGAATTGAAGTGGCGGTGTTAAAGGAAGCATATCTCTAACTTTTCTTGACTGAGGCGGCCTGGGGCCTTAAGTCCTCTCGCATAAAGTTAGTTCGCTGCAGCACTAGGTAAAGTTACATGTCCATTCTGCCCATTTTGGTTGCCCCCGATCCGCGTTTAAAGTCTCCGGCCAAGTCGGTTGACAAGGTCGACGCTGAAATTCGTCAGCTCATGGACGACATGCTGGAAACGATGTATCAGGCCAACGGGATCGGTTTGGCGGCCCCGCAAGTGGGTGTGAGCAAGCGGGTTATCGTCATCGACGTCGCCCACGACGATGCCGAGCCCAACCCCGTTCGTATGGCCAACCCTGAAATCATTTGGGCGTCCGAAACCGAAGAGCTGCGCGAAGAAGGCTGCCTGTCATTGCCCGAACAATTCGCCGAGGTCCTACGTCCGACCGCGGTGCGGGTGCGCTATCTGGACCATGAAAACGAAATTCGCGAATTGGATGCCGACGAAATCTTGGGCATTTGCGTGCAGCATGAAATGGACCATCTGGAAGGTACGCTGTTTGTCGATCACATTTCGAGCCTCAAACGCAACATGATCTTGCGCAAACTGCAAAAGGCGCGGCGCGGCCAACCGGCGACGGTTTAAAAGGCGCAACCTGGAAAGGCGAAGCGATGAGTGATGTTAAGCTGCGCCTCGTGTTTATGGGCACCCCGGATTTTTCCGTGCCCGCATTGAAGGCCTTGATCGACGCGGGTCACGATGTGGTCTCCGTGTACAGCCAGCCGCCGCGTAAATCGGGGCGCGGGCAAAAGCTCACCCCCTCGCCGGTGCACGCTTATGCCGAGGCGCAGGGGATCGAGGTGCGCACCCCGGTCTCGCTTAAAACCGAAGACGCCCAGCAAGCGTTCGCCGCCTTGAATGCGGATGCCGCCGTGGTGGTCGCGTATGGTTTGATTTTGCCGCAAGCGATTTTGGACGCGCCGAAAAGAGGCTGTTTCAACATTCATGCGTCGTTGTTGCCGCGGTGGCGCGGCGCCGCACCCATTCAACGCGCGATCGAAGCCGGTGATACTCAGTCTGGCGTAACCATCATGCAGATGGACGCCGGGCTCGACACCGGTCCGATGCTGCTGACCGAGACCATCGCCATCACGTCCGATATGAACGCCCAGCACTTGCATGATGCGTTGTGCGTGATGGGCGGTCGTTTGATCGTCGCGGCGCTGGCCGGCGTGGTGGATGGTAGCCTAACGCCCCAGACCCAACCCGAAGACGGCGTCACATATGCGAAAAAAATAGATAAAGCTGAAACCCGTATCGATTGGCGGCGTTCTGCCGTTGATCTTGCCCGGTTGGTGCGCGCGCTGTATCCGCTGACCTGGTTCGAACGCGATGGCCAGCGCGTGCGGGTGCTGCGCGCCACAAATGAAGAAAATTCCGGCGGACCGGGCGTGGTGCTTGATGATGCGCTTTTGGTGGCTTGTGCAAAGGGCGCGTTGCGGATTGTCGAGGTCCAACCGGCGGGCAAAGCCGCGATGGACGCTGGGGCCTATCTGCGTGGCAATCCTTTGAAAACGGGAACGCTGCTCGATTAAAAGCTTTTAGAAGCGATCCGGATCGGGCATGTCTTCACCGATCATCGCCGCTTGTTTGACACCGCGCGCGGCGGCGGAACGTTCTTCTTGGCCTTGGGCGTAGGTTTTGAATTTAGATTGGCGGCGCACGTTGGGCTTGCTTTCCTTGGCGGTCTTCAAAATTTTGCGCACCTCTTCGATGCCTTGGCGCATTTCCAGCATGATGAATTCCGAACGCTTCACCGGTCCGCCGACGCTGTCGCGCGGAAACAGGTTGTGCCATGCGCCCATTTTAACCGACAGCGCGCACAGCACCGCGCCGATGGTGGTGTGATAGCTTTCAATCAGGGCTTCGACTTGGCGAAAACGCTCGGCGGAAACGTCGCTCCAAAAATCTTTGGTGCTGGCGTCGAATTCTTGGAACAAGCGCTTGAGGTGTGCGCTCAACCCGGTGAAGGTCTTTTCCAGCATGTCGCAGGTCTTCATCAGGTTCTGATCGCTTTTCAGTTCCCAATTGGAACGGATTTTCTTCAAGCTGTCGAGAAAGCCCTGGGTGATCGGCGCGGTCTCGTCCAGGCAATGCTTGTAATAGGCGAGCGACAAGAAAATATCGCCGTAATCTTCCAAAAAGCGCGGCAGTTCCATCAAGTCGATATCGAGCTTCTTGGCCATTATGTCGAGCTTATCACGCGCCATTTTGACGTCGGGATTGCGAAACAGGTTGAGGAGGTCGCTGAATTCCTTCACTTCCACATCGGTGCTGCCGTAGATATCGCGGATCAGCGGGAAGGTGAAATCCTTCATGTAACCCGCCAGCTCTTGGCTTTTCTTCGGCGACAGTTTCAGCGCGGCGACGTCGTTGACGGGGATATTTTGTTCACGTAGCGAAACGCGCAGGCTGTACACGTCATAAGACGGCAGCCGCGACAATTTGCGCAAAAGCGTGATGTCGTGCGGCGAAGCGTCGGCGTTCTCGCGCAATTGGCGCGCGGCGGCATCGACGGTCATCTGACCACTGCCGGCGTCTTCGTCCTGAAACAGTTCGATCATGGTTTGCAGACGGGCATTTTTGATCATCCGCGCGCGCGATAATGAACGGTTTTCGAACGGGATGATGCTCATCGGCAGGATGTGTAGGGTATCGAGATCGCTGGCAAGTGTGTCAGACATTTGAGCTTTCCTGCGGCGCGGCGGGATAAGGAGTACAAACGTGGTATCCATATGTACGCTGCCAAAGGGGGGGAAAGCAATACACGTCCTAAATATGGGGATATATGCGAAGCTGTTGAAATGTGTCGCATTCATAGGCGCAGTTGCTCTAAAACAGGCCCATGGTTCGATATCGGTTAACAGTTGAATACGACGGCGGCCCCTATGTCGGCTGGCAGAGGCAGGACACCGGCCTCGGTGTGCAGCAGGTGGTGGAGGACGCAATCCCCGCGTTCAGCGGCGAAAATCCGCGCGTCTTTTGCGCCGGACGGACCGACGCGGGTGTTCATGCTTATGGGCAGGTGGCGCACTTCGACCTAGTGCGTAGCGATATGAGCGAAAAGACTGTGCGCGATGCGCTGAACCACCACATGAAACCGCACCCGGTCAGCATTGTCGATGTGCAGGTCGTCGCTGAAGGTTTTCATGCGCGCTTTAGTGCGACCGAGCGTGAATACCTGTATCGCATTCTCAACCGCCGCGCCCGCCCAGCGATTGAGCGCGGCCATGTGTGGTGGGTGCCCCAGCCTTTGGATGCCACGGCGATGCACGATGGCGCCCAGCTGCTGGTCGGGCGGCACGACTTCACCACCTTTCGCGCCACCATGTGCCAGGCCAAATCGCCGATCAAAACCATGGACGAGCTGACGGTGGCGCGCAGGGGCGATGAAATCCACATCAAAGCGCGGGCGCGGTCATTTTTGCATCACCAGGTGCGCAATCTGGTGGGTACGCTGAAATTGCTTGGCGAGGCGAAGTGGACGGCAGGTGACTTACAGGTTGCGCTGGACGCCAAAGACCGCGCGGTGGGCGGACCCACATCGCCGCCGGACGGTTTGTATCTGATGCGCGTCGGCTATGAGCCGATCAAGGGTGAGGAAGCCGATCGTTAGGCTTGCTCCAACAAAACCTATAAAATGTATATACAACGCATGCACAATGCATATAGAATGTATTGCGTTCACAAGGAGCGAACCCGGTTATGACCGACAAACCAAAAAATAAGATCAAAAAGGATAGCCAGTTGGTGATCCGGATCAATGGTGAGGTACGGGATCAATTCGTGGATCTGTGTGATGAGCTGGATACCAGCGCTGCGCGCGAAATCCGGCGCTTCATACAAGACTTTCTTCGTGAACATAAAGCTCAGGGCTAATCACCCCTGCACATTTACAACTCATATCGGGAGACACTCAATATGGCTAAGAAGTCCAAGATCAAAAGCTTGAAAAAAGAAGTCAAAGCCCGCAAGGCGAAGGTCGCCAAGCAAACAGGTAAGCTGAAAAAAGCCAAAAAAGCGCTGAAGAAAGCCGCTTAATCGGGTTCAGACTTGAAGATGCGAAGAAGGCCGACATCACCGTCGGCCTTCTTTTTTTGCCTTCCCCGCCGGGCCGCGTTAGGATTGCCCCATGACCGACAAAGAACCCTTGATGACGTTGAAGACCCGCCCCGACACCAACGTCGAGGCCCCGTCGCATGCGCAAGGCGCGGGCGATCACGCGGCCTCTTTCGCCAAAGGCGAAGGCCTGCCGTTGCTGGGGCTGTTTGCGGTGGGCTTCGGCCTTTTGGGCATTTTCACCATCGGCCCGGTGTTTGTGCCTTTGGCGTTGATCTTCGGCTTGGTGGCGATTTTCGCCGGGCAAATCCTCTTGGGCCTCACCGCGTTGGTGTTGGCGCTGGCCGGTGTTTTGACCTCACCGACGTTGATGTTGGTTTTGGGCATTGGCGCGTTCGCCGCGTGGCTGGGCATTCCGCTGCCCTTTTAAGTCTTGGCGCAATCTGGCTGCAACCTGATCGTAATGTTCAGCCGTCGTTCATGCGCACACGGTTATGACGGTCTTCACCGCACGCGATACATGTCAGGTTGGAGATCCAGATGTTGAAACGAATTTCTGTTGCTGCCGCGCTCAGTGCGATTGTTCTGAGCGCCGCGTCCGCCCAAGCGGCTGGCAAGGATTACGGCGCGACCGCCGCCGATCCTGTAACCGCGAAAGAATGCGGCGATTGCCACATGGCGTTTGCACCGATCAAGCTGCCGGGTCGTTCGTGGGTGAAAATCATGAGCGATCTTGCCAATCACTTTGGCGAAGACGCCAGCCTCGATCCCGCCACCGCCAAGCACATCGAAGAGTATCTGGTGTCCAAATCCATGGACGGCGGCGGCACCATGTACGGCAAGATCACTTACAAAAAGATGATGAAAAAACAGCCCAAGGATTACACCCCGATCCGCATCACCCAGACCAAGGATTGGCGAGGCGATCACAGCTCGAACAAATACCGTCGCATGCTGGCGGAGAAAAAGATGAATTCCGGCGCCAACTGCGTGAAATGTCACAAAGGCGCGCCCGAAGGCAAATACGAAGAATTCGACAACCTGCCGAACTAAGCCCATCATCGCTATACGCTCTCATAAAAACGGCCCGCTATATGGTGGGCCGTTTTTTGTCCTCACGGGACCGATAATTGTCGATGCACTTCTGTTGGGAGGCCGTATCATGAGGTGTTGCACGATATGTAGGAGGACTGGCTAATGAAACCCGCCTATTTTGATTTTACCGTCGAGGATATCGGCGAAGCGCGACGCTTTTTCGAGCAGGTGTTTGGTTGGAAATTTGAGAGATTCCCAATGCCCTATGAGTACTACCGCATCCAAGCTGGAGGTGAGAACGAGCCCGGCATCGATGGTGGAATTGGGGCGGTTAAAGACACGCCGATCACGGATGGAAAGCCGCTCACGCAGGTCACCATACCTGTTGTCAATCTGGATCGATATCTATCGGATGTTCAAAAATATGGTGGTCATATTATTGAGGCGAAGATGGCGATTCCCGGGGTTGGGTGGTATGCAACTTGCGCAGAGCCCGGCGGTTTGAAGATCGGATTGATCGAGGCTGATCCTGCCGCAAAGTAACGTATACGCTTAGGCCGACACCAACAACACCGGGCCCCAATAGCGGCTGAAAAAGTTGATCAGCACCGACAACACCATCACACCGGTGGCAGCATAGCCTGAGATGTTCAAGGTGTGGCGCGCCACAAACCACGACAGACCGAGGCTGTAGACAATCACCAGCGCCAGCATGAACGACATGGCGCTAGCTAGTGCGACGTCACTCGGTCATCGCCGGATAGACACCTTCTTCGTCGTGTACTTCCAATCCTGTCAGCGGCGGATTGAAGGTGCAGATCATGCGCATCTCTTCACTGGCGCGGAGCAGATGCTTTTCGTTGCCGTTCAGCGCATAGAGGGTGCCGGGTTCGATCGGGTAGGTCGGTCCATCGGGCAGCACTTCGATTTCGCCTTTGCCTTCGATGCAATAGACGGCCTCTAAGTGGTTTTTGTACCAAATCAGCGTCTCGGTCCCGGCGTGGATCAAAGTGTCGTGCATGGAAAAACCCATCCCGGCATCGCGTGAAATCAGACGCCGGCTGGTCCAGTTGCCACCTTTGACTTCGTGCTCGGTGCCAAGGATATCTTCTAGTTTTTTGACAATCACGTTTGGTCTTCCTTATGCCGCGGCAGTGGTTTTTGCAGCGACGTGCTTGTTGATCACGTGTGTGGCTACTTTGACAAGTGTGTCGAGGCCTTTTTCAAGTGTCAGCTCATCGATGGTCAGCGGCGGCATGACTTTGGCGACTTGATCGTCAACGCCGGCGGTTTCCATCACCAGGCCGCGTTTGAAAGCGGCTGCACAAATCTCGACGGCGAGATTCTCATCTTCCGTGACCAAACCTTGAATCATACCGCGTCCGCGCACACGCAGATTGACGTTCGGGTGAGCATCCACGATCTCGGACAGACGTTCGCGGATCCGCCGCCCTTTGATGGCAACGTCCTCTTCCAACGTCTCGTTGCGCCAGTAATCCAACGCTTTGGTGGCGGATACAAAGGCCAGATTGTTGCCGCGAAACGTGCCGTTGTGCTCGCCGGGGTTCCAGATGTCAAAGTCCGGGCGGATCAGAACCAGCGCCATGGGCAGCCCCAATCCGCTGATGGCTTTGGACAAGCAGATCAAATCCGGTTTGATGGCGGCAGGCTCAAAGCTGAAGAACGGTCCGGTGCGCCCGCAGCCCATCTGGATGTCGTCGACGATCATCAAGATGTCGTGTTCGGTGCAAATACTGCGCAGACGACGCAACCATTTCCATCCCGCGACATTAATACCGCCTTCACCTTGTACGGTTTCGATGATCACGGCGGCGGGCTTGTCGATGCCGCTGCCGCCGTCCAAGAGCGTCTTTTCAAAATAATCGAGCGTATCGATCTCAGCGCCCATATAGCCGTCAAAAGGCATGGTGGTGACGTTGTGAAGCGGAACGCCCGCCCCGGCGCGTTTGGATGCATTGCCCGTCAAAGCCAGCGAACCCATGGTCATGCCGTGAAACGCATTGGTGAAACTCACCACGTTGGTGCGCCCGGTGACTTTGCGCGCCAGCTTCAAGGCGCTTTCCACCGCGTTGGTGCCGGTGGGGCCGGGAAACTGGATTTTGTAGTCCATGCCACGTGGCTTCAAGATCACATCGTAAAAGGTTTGCAGAAACGTTTCTTTGGCCTCTGTGCCCATATCCAAGCCATGCATGATGCCGTCTTCCGCCATATATTGCACGATGGCGTCTTTCAGCTTGGCGTTGTTGTGACCATAGTTGAGCACACCGGCGCCAGCGAAAAAGTCGATATATGTGTTGCCGTCGCGATCATGCAGGTGCGCGTCCTTAGCCGTAGTGAAGACGGTCGGAAAGCTGCGGATGTAACCACGTACATTGGATTCGTGCGTTTCAAATGTTTTCATCGTTTGGTTCTCCTGTCAGCTTTACGAGATGTTGGCAATGGGCGAGATCGTGAAGAGCTGTTCCGCTTCATGGCCCTGGCCCTCAGGGAAGTCGTCGGCGGTGAAGCCGGTGCACACGTCCAGCGTGGCGTTGCGGTCGTTGGCGAACGCGGTGAACAAGGCGGCGGACGCTGTGTTGGAGGGCGACACCGTGGCTTCGATGGTGCGCACCCCTGCGTTCACATCGCGATCCAAAAGACCGTCCAGCAAACGCTTGGCGATGCCAAAACCCCGAAACCCCGGCAACACGGCAATTTGCCAAATGAACAGAACATGCGGGCGCGACGCGGGGCGGTGCGCCATCACAAAACCGGCTGGCATGCCGTAAATTTCGGCAATGGCACAGGTGTTTTGGAAATTACGGCACGTCATCATGTAGGCGTAAGGGGAGTTTAAGTCCAAGTTGCCCGCTTCGCGGGCGATTTCCCAAAGCAAGGCGCCTTCGTCGTGGGACGGGGCGCGAATCCCAACGCCATCGGCGTCGAGTACGGCTTCGGTGGCGATGTCTTCAACCTTGGTCACGCCAAGGGCGACATCGCCGGTGGTAGTTGAAGGGTCTAGGGTCTCATTCGATATGCTTTGTTCGGGCATGTGTCTGTCCTGTTTTGGTTTATGGCAATGGGGATGCACGAAAACGACCACGTTCGCAGGGGTGCGGACGCGCCGATTAGGATTGCCAGCGTTTAGGCCAGCGGGTGCAAAACTTAGGTACGGAAGGGAATCAGATGTTCGGAATGGGGCATGGCGTACTTGCCCGTGAACACCCAAGAGGGGAAGAGGCCGCTGCGCAGGCACTTAGGCACCCGGGTGGCTTCTAGACGCAAGGTGGTTTTCCGATCTTCGTTGATCAGGTCCATGACGTCGTCATTGTGGGGTTCATTATCAAACATCACGGCGCATACTATAGATTCTACCGAAAATGTCAAATGACGGCCCTGTAACAGGTGTTGATGGGGGGTTAGGCCGACACCAGCAACACCGCGCCCCAATAGCGGATGAAAAAGTTGATTAACACCGACAATGCCACCACGCCAGTGGCGGCGTAGCCGGAAATGTTCAAGGTGTGACGGGCGACGAACCACGACAGGCCGAGGCTGTAGACAATCACCAAGGCCAGCATAAACGACATGGCGCTGCCGGTGAGAATGTCTGCGGTCACAGCGATTTGCACCGGAATGGCGAACACAGAAACGATCAAATCGGCCCAGTTGTTGGCCACGCCGAACACCAAAAAGCGTTTTGACCAGCCCATGGCGCGGCACAGGTAGACCATCGCCAGAGGAAACGCCACCCAGCCCATCACGTACATGATGATTTCGACGCTGAAATAGCGCATTCCGGCGGTGGGGATGTCTTCGAGATTCCAGCGCAACACGAATTCGAGAAAATACAAAGGTGCGATCAGCGCCGCGACCCAAAATGAGTTCCAAAAGCCTTGCACAGTGGCGTTGAAAAATACTGCGCCTTTTTCATCAAAGCGCGCAAGGCGCAACGCGCCGATCAGCGACAAGGTGGCTTCGCGCGGCGAAATCATGCGCTGGCGCTTTCGTCATATGCAGAAAAATAGCCAGCTATCATTTCGTAATATATGCCGGCGAGCTTGCGGATGTCTTCGACGCGGGCGCATTCGTCGACCTTATGGGCGGTTTGGTTCATCAGGCCGAATTCGGCAACGGCGGCGTGGTCTTTGATAAAGCGCGCGTCGGATGTGCCGCCCGATGTGCTGAGTTCCGGCGTCAGCGCGGTGATTTTTTCGACCGCTTGGCTCATCGCGTCCGATAGCAGCCCCGGCGGGGTGAGGAAGCTATCGCCCGAAACGCTGAAGTCCAAATCGAAGTTGTCGCCCGCCGCGTTCAGCTGATCTGTCAAACGCGCTTTCAGGGTGTCGGGCGTATAGGTGTCGTTGAAGCGCACATTGAACACCGCGCGCGCCGAATTGGGGATAACGTTGGTGGCGGCGTTGCCGACATCGACGGTGGTGATTTCCAGGTTCGACGGCTGAAAATGCTCGGTGCCGTGATCCAGCGGTTGTTCGCTGAGCGCGCTGAGCAGTTTGACCAATTTAGGTACCGGGTTGTCTGCGTGCTGCGGGTACGCGACATGGCCTTGGCTGCCGTGCTGGGTGATAGTGCCCGTGAGGCTGCCGCGCCGCCCGATTTTGATGGTTTGGCCCAAGGTGTCGGTGTTGGTCGGCTCACCAACGATGCAGGCATCGATGCTTTCGCCGTTGGCCACCATCCAGTCGAGCATTTTGACCGTGCCGTTGATCGCCGGGCCTTCTTCGTCGCCGGTGATGAGAAACGAAATTGAGCCTTTAAACGAGTCATCTTGTTCGTCGAGATAGCGCGCTACGGCAGATGCAAAGCAAGCTATGCCGGCCTTCATGTCCACCGCGCCACGCCCGTACAGCACGCCGTCGTGAATTTCCGCACCAAACGGCGGATAGGTCCATGCGGCGGCGTCGCCCACCGGCACCACGTCGGTGTGCCCGGCGAAACACAGCACCGGCCCCGACGTTCCAAAACGCGCATAAAGGTTATCGACGTCCGGCGTGCCGTCTTGGCTGAACGGCAAACGATGGCAGGCAAAGCCCAGCGGCGTCAGCGCGCTTTCCAACACGCCCAGCGCGCCCTCGTCGACAGGGGTGACGCTGGGGCACTGGATCAGCGCCTGAGTAAGCTCGACGGGGTCGATGACGGCCATGCTTCACGCTCCGCTTTAGTCGCGCAGGAGTTCGTTAATGCCGGTTTTGGCGCGGGTCTTTTCATCGACGCGCTTGACGATCACTGCGCAATAGAGGTTCGGTGCGGGCTCGCCGGTCGGCATGGTGCGGTGCGACGGCATTGAGCCGGAAACCACCACCGAATAAGACGGCACCCGGCCGTAGAACACTTCGCCGGTGGCGCGGTCGACGACTTTGGTCGAGGCCGAGATGAACACGCCCATGCCCAAAACCGAACCTTCTTCGACGATCACGCCTTCGGCGACTTCGGCGCGTGCACCGATGAAGCAGTTGTCTTCGATGATGGTCGGGTTGGCTTGCAGCGGTTCCAGCACGCCGCCGATGCCGGCACCGCCGGAAATGTGTACGTTTTTGCCGATCTGTGCGCACGAGCCCACGGTCGACCAACCGTCAACCATGGTGCCGCTATCGACATAAGCGCCCAGATTCACAAAGCTTGGCATCAGAACCACGCCCGGCGCGATGTAAGCGCCGCGACGTGCGATGCAGTTGGGAACGGCGCGAATGCCGGATGCGCGGAACTTGGCGTCATCCCAGCCCAAAAATTTGCTATCGACCTTGTCGAACCAGTTTGCGCCGCCGGGACCGTTTTCGATCATCTTCATATCGTTGAGGCGAAACGACAACAACACGGCCTTTTTCAGCCATTGGTTGACGGTCCATTCGCCCACTGCGACGCGTTCGGCGACGCGGGCTTGGCCGCTATCGAGCAGCTCGGTGGCTTGTTCGACGGCTTCGCGGATGGCGCCTTGGGTGCTCAGACTGACGTTGTCGCGGTCTTCCCAGGCGGCGTTGATGGTGTTTTCAAGGTCGGTGTAGCTCATGATTGCTCACTCTTAATCAATTGGGGCTCAAGAAATGGGGCTGGTCCGCTGAAAAGCTCCCGGAACATACGGTGTCCGGCGGGGCCTGTCCAGGGGGCCTGTCCATCATATGGGGGGGCTTACAGTGCTTGTAGCCACGCGACCAAATCGTCGGTTTCGAAATCGACGTGATCGCCTTCGGGAGCTTCCTTGCAAACGTCGCAATCGGTCACCGGGCGCACCCATACCGTGGCCATGCCGAGTGCGGCGGCGGGCTCTAGATTGCGGGCGATGTCTTCGACCATCACCGCGCCTTGCGGGTTGATGGCGAAGCGCTTGATCAGCTGGTCGTAGATGTCCGGTTCAGGCTTGGGGATGAAATCAGCCTCAACGATGTCGAATATGGCGTCGAAATGATCCGCGACGCCAAGCCGCGCCAACACCCTTTCGGCATGGGGGACATCGGCATTTGTAAAAATAATCTTGCGTCCTTCTAGCCGCGTCAGGGCCTTGCCCAGGTCTGGGTCGGCGGGAATCAAAGAGATATCGATGTCGTGTACATGGTCGAGGTACGGCTTGGGGTCCATGGCGTGGTTGAGCATCATGCCGCGCAAGGTGGTGCCGTACTCGCGAAAGTAACTTTTTTGCACCCGATGGGCTTCGTCCTCATCAATGTCGAGATATTGCGCCAGATAGCCGCGCATGCGCGCGTCGATTTGCTCGAACAAGCCATGCACCCCGCAATACAGCGTGTTGTCGAGGTCGAACACCCATGTATGCGCGTGCAAAAGCTGTGCGCTGCTGGCGGGTGGCGTTGGGGGGCGGGGTGACATCTGTTTCATGGTGCCTCAAAGGTGGCGGGCCGTGCGTTGAAACGCAAGGGAGAATTGCTTGAAATATGATATGCTGATAATCAAATATGCGTACTGTAGTCCGAAAATGGCTGTGCTACTTTCTTTCGTATAACCATTTGATTTAATTGATGCGCTGATGGCGCGTTCACCATTTGAAACCAGGTGAGGGGGAGTGCATGCCGCAGGCAAGTTCAGTTGCGCCTCCACAGGTGTCGGGTGGCCAGGATCTCAAATCGGAACGCGACCGCTTCGTTGCGCTGGCGTTTTGCTGGGCGGATTTCCTGCTAGAAGTGGATATGAACGAAGCCATCGTGTTCGCGGGCGGGCCGTGGCAAGCGATCACCGGCCTGACCACCGATCAGCTTGTCGGCAAGACTCTCGACGATATCGTGATGACAGACGACATGTCGCTGATGCGTAGCTTGCTGGGCGTCGCGCGCCGCCAAGGCCGCATCGAAGACGTCGATATTCGCTTTAAAGGCTTGCGTCAAGCAGGCTTGCCGATCGGCTTCGCCGGGTACTTTTTGGAAGATTTGGACAATCACTATTTCCTCGCCATGCGCATATCGCGCAATCAAGGCGCGGGGCTGGTGCATGGCGGGCAAAAGGCCACTGATAGCAATCTTTACGACGCCAATTCCTTCGCCGATGTCTTGGGCGGAAAGCTCAAATCCGCCAAGGGTGACGAAGACAATCAGCTGACCTTGATCAACATGCCGGGCATGGCGGAACTGAAAGAACGCCTCGATCCTGATCAGACGGCGGAACTGGATAAGGTCTTGGGGACCTATCTGCGGGCAAATTCCGTGGATGGCGATAGCGCCGCTGCATTGGATGAAGGCAAGTTCGGCTTGGTCCACGCCAATGACATGGATGTCACCAGCCTGGAAAACCAGTTGGCCAGCGTCGCCAAGGACTTCGATCCGGATAAAAAAGGCATTAGCGTCGAAGCCGCCACCATGGCTGTGGATGCCGAGAACATCTCCGAAGAAGACATGGCCAACGGATTGGTCTACGCCATAAACCGCTTTAAAGAATCAGGCGGCGGCGCTGGCTTCAACATGCAGGAACTGTCGTCGAATCTGTCGAGTTTGGTCAGCGAAGCGGCCGAAAAGGTCTCCACCTTCAAAACCACGGTGGCGGAAAAGAATTTCCACCTTGTTTACCACCCAATCATTGATGTCATGACCGGCGCGGTGCATCACTATGAAGCCCTGACGCGTTTTGAAGAAGGCGTGTCGCCTTATGAAATCATCACCATGGCGGAAGAAACCGGGCTGATTCCCGAATTTGATTTGGCGGTTGTGGAAAAGGGATTGGAATTTCTCAACACCATCCCCCGCAATAAACCGATGTCCATCGCGGTGAACATATCCGGTCAATCTGTGGCGTCGGAATGGTATGTGAACGCGCTGCACAACTTGATGACTGAAAATGTGTGGGCCAAAGGGAAGATGGTGTTTGAAATCACCGAGTCCGCAAAAATGGAAGACTTGGAAAGCGCCAATAATTTTATCCAACGCCTGCGCAAGGACGGTTATCCAGTGTGTCTGGACGATTTCGGCGCGGGCGCGGCGAGCTTTGGCTATTTGATGCGTTTGGAAGTGGATGTGGTCAAAATTGATGGCCCAGTGGTTAAGGATGCGCAGAAAGCCCGACGCGGCAAGGCGTTGTTTGAAAGCATGGCGACGTTGTGCAAAAATCTTGGCATTGAGACCATTGCCGAAATGGTCGATGACCAGCAGGGCTTAGATTTTGTTCGCAAGTGCGGCATAAATTACGCTCAGGGCTACCTGTTCGGCAAGCCCAACGCCAACACCAAGTCTTTCAATATGGCCAAGCACATTCATCTGTTCCCCAATCCGGCGTTTTCCACTGGGCGGGCGTGGTAACGTCGTCACGGTGATTTTTGGCTTTAGGGTAAGGGCGTTAGGGCGACGGCTT
>Ga0316204_10000959_pt1 | contig 89623 bp, 73 predicted proteins | sample 6monrhotite_MG_2_FD_205661 | JGI IMG/M metagenome (GOLD analysis project Ga0316204, IMG submission 205661) | Microbial mat bacterial communities from mineral coupon in-situ incubated in ocean water Damariscotta River, Maine, United States -... | ecosystem: Environmental > Aquatic > Marine >... | reverse complement strand
GCAGGCATCTCCTGTTTCAAAATCGAGGGACGCTTAAAAGGACCCGAATATGTGTTGAGTACAGTTCGAGCCTACCGTGAAGCACTGGATAAGGCATGGCAGGACCATCTGGATGGCAAGCCGGCAACATTCCTGATGCCGATTGAGAAGAGTACCCGCCGAAAACTTGCTCAGGTATTTTCACGTGGCCAAGATCTTGACTCCGATGGACTGACAGCGGGCTTTCTCGAAGGCCCACATCATCAGTCACTGGTGATTGGCCGAAGCCCAAGGCACCGGGGGCTTTACCTTGGACTTGTTAAACAGCTCACTCGAGAAGGCGTAACCATCGATCTACAGGGACCGGTAAAAGCAGGCGATGGCGTGGTTTTCGATAGTGGCAATCCTCAACGCCATGAACCTGGCGGTAATGTTTTTCATCTCAATTATCAGGGAAAACCGCAACAGGGCGAACATGACAGCGGTGTGATGGAACTGACCTTTGGTCGAAATTTCCAGCGCGAGATCATCAATATCGGTGACCGCGTGTGGCGCACAAAAGATGCATCGATGGATGCCGGTACAAAATTAGACCGACACAATGCTGCCAGCGGCATCGCTATCAAAATCACTGTAGTTGCCAATCTGGGTCAACCGGTGAGTCTGTACTTTAGTGATCACCTGGGTCATCAGGTACAAAGTCAAACCGTAAAAATCACTCAGGCAGCCAGTAAGTCACCTCTAGATGCTCCCTCGCTTCGAAAGGCTATTGGACAACTCGGCGACACCCCTTTTGAAATAGACAGGCTCAACATCACTATCAATGGTGACCTTTTCATCCCCATGGGCGAAATCAAACAGGCGCGCCGCCAAGGCATTGAGCTTTTAAAACAAGCTATACGTCAACACAAGCGCGATACTCAAATGCCTGAGAAAGCGGTACTTGAGAGTCTTCTGCCCAGCGTCAGTAAACCCAAGCTCTGCGATCAGCCACTCATCACCCTGCTCTGCCGTACACGTGAACAAGTTGAAGCAGCGATTAACATCCCTGAGCTAGATGAAATCATTGTCGATTTCCTCGAAGTGCATGGTCTAAAAGATGCCTGTGAGCGCGTAAGAAATTCTGGCAAACGTCTCATCGTTGCTGCGCCACGCATCTTTAAACCGGGGGAACAGCGGTTGGTACGTTATTACTGCCATCTAAATCCTGATGCATTACTGGTGCGTTCAACAGGCCTGCTATGGCATTTGAATCAACTCGGCGGCACAGGAGCTGCATTTGATGATGAAAGTACTATTCCCGAGTTGTGGGGTGACTTCTCGCTTAACGCAAGCAACCTAATCAGTGCACAACAACTTCTGGACATGGGACTGGCAAGACTGGCACCAACACATGATCTAAATGGCGAACAGATTTGTGCACTCGCCACAGGTCTGAAACAGCGTGCCTCACTCGAAGTGATTGCCCATCACCACCTGCCAATTTTTCATACAGAATACTGTGTATTTGCCCGCTTCCTTTCCAGTGGCAATAGCTACAAGGATTGTGGTCGACCCTGCGAAAAAAATAATGTCCATGTGCGTGACCCATCAGGAGCCGAACACCTCGTACTTGCCGATATTGGTTGTCGCAATACGGTATTCAATGCCCAGGCACAGTCTGCAGCGCCTTTTAGTAAATCCTTTCAATCGGCTGGCATTAACCACTATCGTCTTGAATTAGTCGATGAACCGGCTGAGCAAGTCGAAATTATTGTACGAGGTTATCTTAAGCTCCTGGCCCATGAAATTGGCCACCAGCAACTATGGGAAACGCTAAGCCATGTGCCAGATGCCAATAACCATGCTCAGGGTGTTGGGCTCGGCTCACTCGGAGTAAGGGTTGAGCAAAAAAAATCGGTTATGAAAACACCCACTGCTCGCTAGTTCATCTTCAATTATGCAAAGAGTTCTCATCATTGGTTATGTCTGGCCTGAGCCAAACTCATCGGCGGCGGGCAGCCGAATGATGCAGTTGATTAAACTATTTCGTGCACAAGACTGGCATGTGGTTTTTTCCAGTCCAGCAGCTCCCAGTGACCATATGGTGGATCTCAAATCCTATGACGTCGATAAGGCAGAGATTGCTCTTAACGACAGTAGCTTCGATCAATTTGTTTCCCAGTACCAACCAACTATCGTGTTGTTCGACCGCTTCATGATGGAAGAGCAATTTGGCTGGCGTGTTGAACAGGAATGTCCTGATGCTTTACGTATTTTAGATACTGAAGATCTACACTGCCTCCGCAATGCAAGGCACATAGCTCTTAAGGCCGGGCGCAATGTCAGTTTAAAGGATATGAATAGTGATTTGGCTATGCGTGAAATAGCGGCCATTTACCGTTGCGATCTCTCTTTAATGATTTCTGACTATGAAATAGAACTTCTGACAAAACAGTTTTCTGTACCTAAAAAAATACTCCTTCATATACCATTTATGCTGGATTCAATTGAACACAGTAATTTCAGGCCTTATGCAAAGCGTGGGGACTACATTTCAATAGGAAATTTTCGCCATGCACCTAACTGGGATGCTGTCTTACATCTTAAAACAACGCTATGGCCACTGATTCGTGAATTACAACCCAAAGCTCAACTGTTTATCTATGGCGCCTATCCACCGCCGAAGGCTACGCAGTTAGACAACCCCAAACAGGGTTTTCATATAAAGGGGTGGACAGATAATTCAAGCGAGGTTATGCAGCAGGCAAGAATTTGTCTTGCCCCCTTACGCTTTGGAGCTGGCTTAAAAGGTAAGTTAGTAGAGGCAATGCAATGCGGCACACCCAGCATAACAACTTCAATAGGTGCAGAAGCTATGCATGCCTCATTGCCATGGAATGGTGCTATCACAGATGATATGCAGCACTTTGCGCAGATCGCAGTTGAACTCTATCACTCAGAAAAAGACTGGCATAAAGCACAAGACAACGGTAAAGCCATCATTAACGCCTTGTATAATCATGAGTCTTTAGGTCAAAAACTGTTAGCAAAGATTACCGAACTGAGTAAGCACCTAAAAGAGCATCGGTTAGAGAATTTTACTGGCGCCATGCTACGTCACCATTCCATGAAAAGTACACGCTACATGGCACAGTGGATAGAAGCCAAAAACAAACTGAAGAATTAAAAATATTTAGGATATTTTTAATTCACAAATTGCATGCTCACTTTCTCTCCAGTGATCTTTTGCATGTCACTTAAGATACTCAAAATATCGTTATACCAGCGTGCAAACTGAATCTGCATATCCTTGTCATTAGGATAATAAACAGCATAGGTTTGTGGATTAACAATACTCAGCAGGGTTTCACCGCGTTCAGCAACAACAGTCATTTTCAATGGTACATAAGGCACGAATTCGGGATGGTCTTCAGATATATGGCTGACTTCTTCAATCTTTCCAAAGAACACAACGCGATAAAGGTCCGACTTATAACCGAATTCTTTCATGCCACCATCGCAAAGCTGCACATGTGCAACACTGTAGCCGTGGCCTTCTATTGCATCTTTAAGATGTTCGAACGTCAAATCTGCCTTCATGGGTACTCGTGCCATCACCATATTATCGGCAAAGGCATTTCCAACCATCAATAACAAAATTAATGAAAGGTAACTTGTTATACGCGTAATCATAAGGTGGCCTCTTCAATCATTTCGTTAAACCCTTCTTCCATCTGATTCCACAAATTTTCGAGTTCGTCATTATTAAACCAACGTGACACAACGCGCAGGTTAGGCACTACCAATAAAACCTTTCCATCTTTACGTTCCATGACAGTCACCCGACAAGGCAGCACAACACCGAGCCGAGGCTCAATTTTCAACATCCCGTAGAGTTCTTTAAAGTTACAAAAACGTATACCAATCTGGCGTTTGTTTACACTAAACTCATCGGTTAGACCTTGCTCTAAAAATCTATCTGGGAAAATTCGAAAATTGGATCCACCCACTGCCTGCTTAAGATTATTGACTGTGGTATCAAAATCATATGGCGATTCAACCACATGAGACATGGACTCATCTTCTTCAGGTATTGATTCGCGTTTTGCCTGCTTTGCCTTTTCACCTAAAGCACGCACATAGACAACGAGATCATTTAAATCCTGATCTTTCAAACCAAGGGCGCCAAAGCTTGGCATGGCTGACCTTACTCGCCCAACCTTGATGATATGTTTGATCATCTTATCGGTTGCTGATGCCTGAAAACCGGGATTGGAAATTGCCGGAGGCATAACCAGGAAGGAGCGATCTCGCGATAAAGTTACACCTGTACCCTTTCCCTGACCGCTACCGTCGCTACCATGGCAGGTCACACAGTTCCTTTCAAATAAGGCTTTTCCGTTATTAACATCACCCACAAGAATTGTGCTATCAAAGACCTTTTCCTGCGTATCCGTGCGCTTACGCAAGTAACTAACAATCGCCTGTATCTGCGCATCACTCATTGCGTTAAAGCTAGGCATCACGCGACCAGGACGTCCAAGACGAATGGTTTTTGTTAAATACTCATCACTGACATCATCCAGTTTTTCTGCACTCAATGGCAGACCAATACCACCTTGACCGCTCATCTGATGGCAGGCATTACAAAACTGAAAATAGAGATCCCGACCATTGGGAGCAGCCTGAACTGAACTCACCATCCATACCAATAGCCCTATTAGAATTAACTTACGCATTAAGCTGATACTCAACTGTTACTAACCAACGGCAAATATATTAGCAAATTCTAATATATTTGCATCATGTTTATGGTATAGAAGTTTGATTTGTGTCAAAAAAAGCCAGGGATAGAACATCTCGGCACAGCAAAGACATTCTTGTGAATAAACCAGACAAATAAAAACGGCTCCATAAAATGGAGCCGTAGGATTTAAACGTTATATTGAGACGCTACATCTCAAGCTTAACAATCACTTCCTGAGCATTATTTGCTGATTCTACAAACTCAGGCATCTGGTCAAAATTAAGATATTTGTAGATTTCAGGCGCCATACTATCGATCTTGGTTGCATATTCCATGTACTCATCAACAGATGGAAGCTTCCCCATCACCGAAGCAATAGCAGCAAGCTCGGCTGAAGAGAGATAGACATTGGCACCCTGACCTAGGCGATTCGGGAAATTACGGGTAGAAGTCGATACCACCGTAGAATTTGCCGCAACCCGTGCCTGGTTACCCATACACAGCGAACAACCAGGCATTTCTGTACGTGCACCTGCAGCGGCAAAGAGATTGTAGTATCCCTCCTCCATGAGCTGCTGTTCATCCATTTTGGTAGGGGGAGCAATCCATAAACGGGTAGGTATAACTCCCCCAGCAGCCTCCAGCAACTTGCCTGCTGCACGGAAGTGACCGATATTCGTCATACAGGAACCAATGAATACCTCGTCAATCTGCGTACCGGCAAGCTCAGAAAGTGGCTTCACATCATCTGGATCATTTGGACAAGCGAGTAGCGGCTCTGTGATCTCAGACATATTAATCTCAATCACCTCGGCATACTCGGCATCATCGTCCGCACGCAGTAGACTCGGATTCTCCAGCCACTCTTCCATGGCACGGGCTCGGCGCTCAAGTGTACGCACATCACCATAATCATTAGCAATCATCCAGCGCAACATGACGATATTTGAACGGAGGTATTCTGCAACCGAATCTTCAGACATATCAACGGTACAGCCACCGGCAGAACGCTCTGCAGTTGCATCCGATAATTCAAACGCCTGCTCAATTGTTAAATCTGGCAACCCCTGAATCTCAATGACCCGACCGTTATAAACGTTCTTCTTACCCTTTTTCTCTAGTGTCAGCAGACCGCGCTGCAAGGCCGCATAAGGAATAGCGTTAACCAGGTCTCGCAAGGTGATGCCAGGCTGCATCTCTCCACTAAATTTAACCAGAACGGACTCAGGCATATCTAGAGGGATAACCCCCAAGGCCGCACCAAAGGCGACTAGACCAGACCCTGCCGGGAAAGAAATACCCAGCGGGAAACGCGTATGAGAATCACCACCTGTGCCTACTTGATCAGGCAGTAGCATACGATTCAACCAGCTATGGATAACACCATCTCCAGGGCGCAGGGATACGCCACCTCGCGTTTGTACAAAGTCAGGTAATGAATGTTGAGTGCCAATATCCACAGGCTTTGGATATGCCGCTGTGTGACAAAAAGACTGCATCACCAAATCAGCAGAGAAGCCCAAACAAGCCAATTCTTTCAGCTCATCACGTGTCATCGGCCCCGTTGTATCTTGTGAACCAACCGTACTCATACGTGGTTCACAGTAGGTTCCAGGCCGAACGCCCGTAACACCACAGGCCTTTCCAACCATTTTTTGAGCCAGGGTGAAACCTTTACCCGTATCATCTGGGTCGACTGGTCGTCTAAAGGTATCACTTGCGCCTAACCCCAAGGCCTCACGCGCCTTGTCAGTCAGACTTCGACCAATAATTAACGGTATACGACCACCGGCCTGCACTTCATCCAGCAATACCTGTGTTTTTAATTCGAATTCAGCAACTAAATCACCGTTTTCACGTTCGACACGACCAGCATACGGCTTGATCACGATGACATCACCCATGGCCAAATCATCAACTGAAACTTCAACCGGTAGCGCGCCAGAGTCTTCAACAGTATTAAAGAAGATCGGCGCAATGTTAGTACCCAGCACAACACCGCCCTGCCTCTTGTTAGGAACAAAAGGAATATCTTCACCCATTGCCCACAGAACAGAATTGGTCGCTGACTTACGTGATGAACCAGTACCTACTACATCGCCAACATAAGCGACCATATTGCCTTTATCTTTCAATTCTGCGATCTGGGCATTTGCATCGGTAATACCCTCACGAGGATTTTTTAACATCGCCAAGGCATGCAAAGGAATATCCGGACGTGACCAGGCATCTTGTGCTGGAGACAGATCGTCTGTATTTGTTTCTCCAGTTACCTTAAAGACGGTCACCTTGATTTCTTCAGCAACCTTGTCTTTACGGGTAAACCATTCAGCATCTGCCCAAGATTGCAGAACCGACTGTGCACTCGCATTTCCACCCTTTGCTTTATCCGCCACATCATGAAATGCATCAAACATCAGCAAGGTATATTTTAACTGCTCTGCTGCCAGCACATTCAGCTCGGCATCATCTAACAGATCGATTAATGGCTGGATATTGTAGCCACCCAGCATGGTGCCAAGCAGCTCAACTGCCTTAGCTTTATCGATAAGCGGCGAAGACGTTTCGCCCTTTGATATAGCCGCAAGAAATCCAGCTTTTACGTAAGCTGCGTCATCAACACCAGGAGGCACACGGTTCGTCAACAGATCAAGCAAAAATGATTCTTCGCCAGCAGCTGGCGTTTTAATTAGCTCAACCAGCTCGCTTACCTGTTCTGCATTAAGTGGCAATGGTGGTATACCCTGCTCTGCGCGTTCTGCAACATGTTGACGATAGGCTTCTAGCATGTGGGACCTCGTTAAAATCAGACTATTAAATATAGAACGTGAAATTATCAAATGTAGAAGCATTCGTAAAACAGATACTTTTCATCTTATCCATGCTAATTTTGCATGCATGGATCTCCTACTGACACACTCGTTCCTAACGGTTGCTGAGACCGGCTCAATTACCGATGCAGCCGAGCAGCTTGGTGTTACGCAATCAGCACTATCGAGACGTATTCAGCAATACGAAGAACAGCTTGGTGGAGAGTTACTGACGAGAAGCCGCAAGGGAACAGAACTCACCGAAATTGGCAAAATAGCCGTTACAGAGGGACAGCTGCTCCTGGCCGGAATGGCAAAGTTACGCAGAGAAATTGCCCGCCACCAAGGCCTGGAAGGTGGACAAATACGCATTGGCGGCGGAGCAACTGCTGTTTCTTTCATTATGCCAAGTGCGATTGCACATTTTCAAAGCAATCACCCCAAAATACTCTTTCAAATGAAGGAGGCCGGTAGTAGTGAGATTGCAGACGATGTTCTGAAGGGACAGCTGGAATTGGGCATTGTTACGCTACCCCTGCAATCACGCGAATTAGAAATACAGCTCCTGACTGACGATGACATAGTCCTGGTCGCACGAAATGACCACCCTTTATCACACAAAAAAAAGGTCAGTATCAAAGATCTTACAGGTCAGCCGTTTGTCAGTTTTGAAGGTGGCACAGCACTACGCAAAATTATTGATGATGCTATGCGTAAAGCTGAAATCGATATCCAGGTTGTGATGGAACTACGCTCTATTCCATCCATCTTGCATATGGTGGCAACCACTGGGAATCTTGCCTTCGTCAGCCGGATGGCAGTTGGATCTCAACCCGATGTCATCGAAATCACGGTAAGTGGATTACAGATTACACGTCGAATGGCGATAATTTCACGCAAACACGGGAGTTTATCTGAAGCCTCACAGGCATTTGTCAGTCAACTCCTGCAATATTGTTCGTAGATATCTGCTACATCAAGAAATACTGCAACGATTCCTGGCTGCTTGTATGCGCTATATTTTCAAATAACGCCAGCCACCAGAGACCTTTTCAGCCACGTGCTCTATCGCTGAAGTCGTTGTCTTCACATCATTTAAGAGTTTTACATCCAGCCCATTACGCTGCAGTTTAGCAAGACCGGTTGCGCAGGCAACAAAGGCCAAATCAGGATATTTCTGGGCAAGTTGAGCAACACGATTTGCATAAGGCGATGTGTTTGTGCGCATCAGACCCAAGCCATCCGAATTTGCAAGAATGTTGACTTTGACATTGCGCTGACTCAAAGACTCAGCTTTATTCAAGGCTGAAAGCCAGTTTGCTGGATCTTGTTCTGCAATATGAATGACGACAGATTGTTCATCAGAACTCTGTACTAACACCTGGTCACCTGGCGCAGACCTGGTTTCCATATCCATTGGCAAAAAGGCGCCAAGACCGAATGCGAACAAAGCAATAGCTGCTGCCTGGAAGGCTCGATTATGGTAGAAGAAATTTGACCAGGCCAGGGTTTTCTCTTCCCCTTCAAGTGGATAGGCGTGTCGCACCAGAGATTTTAATGCCTGGGCCTCTGCGGTCTCATTACGTAATGAGGGATCACGATGCATCTCAGAGACCCATTCGCCCACCTCATCCACATCCATCTCGCCATCGATATAAAAATTAGTTCGAATATGTTCGTTTTCTTTATTCATTTTACGCACCTCAGATAAGCTGGCGCTTCTCGTGGTGTAGGAAGTTCTTGCTGAAGATCACCCAGAGCAGAGCGCAATTTACTACGAGCCCGGTGAATTCTGCTCATGATAGTACCAATGGGTACATCCAGTATTTGCGCGGCTTCTGCATAAGAAAATTCTTCCAGATCAACCAACGTTAATGTCTGACGCTGTAAATCAGGCAAGCGGCTTACTTCATGCCTCACTCTGGCGACGACATCTCTTTCATTGCAGGAAGATTCAGGTGTGTGAAAATCACTAAAATGCTCTTCTTCATGAAATTCAACATTTGGGCGTTTTCGTCTTAGGTGCTCACGCCAACAATTCGATAATATCGTGAAAATCCAGGCATCAAATTTCTCAATGGAACGTAGCTGACCTTGATGCTGAAGTGCCCGTGCCAGGGCTTCCTGACTAAGATCATCGGCCAAAGTAGCATCACCACACCAGGATCTGGCCATGCGCTGTAAACGTGGACGACTTTTCTCCAGTGATTGATGGAACTGCCTGTTTTGGCAAAGAAGATCAATAATCTTCATTCCTACCCTCCTTAAAAGTGATTCAGCACAAGGTCTTATTTATGCAATTCTACGTTTCTTATCTCTATACGATGTAGTTTATAAGGTTTTATTCCATCTTTTCGAAATTAATTAATTCTCAGAAATAGATGGAATAATCAAGGCCGCTACAGCACCTATCTCCACAATCAGTCATTTGGACTGATAAAAATATAAAAGCACTTAACTTTCATTAAAGTGCACTAAGGAGAGGCTCAATGTTGAACAAGGTTATAAAGGGCGGCGTCGTTTGCGTGTCGCTTATCGGGATATCTAATCAGGCAAATGCAGCAAACTGGCTTATGTTACAAGGGGTCGAGCACCCTAAAATGCCTAACCACCGTATGGTCGGCTTTGTTCAGCCAGCCTACACAAAAAATTTCGCTGATCCAATGAGCGGCATCACATTTGCGCCTCTTGCTGGAAACAATGGCAAAGTTGTGGCACAAAACCTTGTAGCTCCTGATCTGGATGATCAATCTGCATTGCACGTTCGTCGTGCCCGTTTGGGTATGCGTGGCAAGTTTGGCAAGAAAACCAACTATTTTGTATTCGGCGAAGTCGCATCTAATGGATTAACCTATGATCCGTTTGGTGATCGTGCACGTTTAGTCGCACTCGATCATGCAAGCATCACCTTTAATCACCTGCCTGGCGCACGTATACGTGCAGGACTGTTTAAAAACCCAGGTTCTGAAGAGTCTTTTCAAGGTATAGCGACCTTCGATTACATTGACTTTACCGACTTTACCGGCCGCGAAATTCTTGAACGTTTTGTCACTGGCGTACGCGGCCCGGCTGCATCAGCACAAGGTAATATCGGTACACCAACTTCTACTGGCTATGGCTTTAATGGCGCAAGAGATTGGGGCATTCAGATGTTCGATAGCTTCCGCAAAGGTAAGTGGGACCTGTCTTACGCAATCAAGGTCGGACGAGGTGAAAGTATCTCAAGCACCGACGATAACAAGTTCAACCCGGAAACCTACCTGTATGGCTCTGCAGAATATGCACTTCCCGGTGGCAAGGGCCCACGTAAAAATGGCGTAAAACTCTATGCATGGCACCAGCAGGGAAAGCGTGATTTCTCAACTGACCCAACAAACACCGAATATAAACGTGTACGCCAAGGTCTTGGAATCAAAGCCATTGGTAATCTATTTGATTCCTCATACAAGCACCGCATCGGCGCCGAGATCATGCATGCAAGCGGTGCAATATTCCTGGCACCTGCTGGCAACGTGCCTGGTGGCCAACTCCAATATGCCATGGGTAGCGGCAATAAGGCACTTGGCTGGTATCTCGACTATGGCTTCTATCTCAATAAAAAATGGCAGTTTGATATCCGATACGATCGTAATAACTTGCTGTATGAAACATCAAGCGACGTGAACCCAGGAAACGAGCGTGAAATTAGCGGTACAACCTTTGGTGTGAATTATCATTTCACGCCAAAACTTCGTTTAACTGCTAACTACACAAAGAGAGAGGCTAAGGCACCTGTTGCCTATACGGGTGCACCTGCTGCATTAACGACTGCTGTACGACAGGTTGTAGCGAATCTTGATGATCGCGCCTCCTTGCAGCTAACCTGGATTTTCTAAATCTACTTAGAAACCCCGTGTGAAGCTTCCGAATGGGTCCAAAACAAGGATCCATTCGGGATTTCACTGAAAACCAGCGGCTTTACTTTTGTGCCACCAGCATGGCCACATCTCGAATTCCTCTAGACGAATCCCCTACTCTTCCCATCTCTTCGTAATGCAATACCCGTAAAGATGGAAACAGACGTAACAATTCATTTGTCTCCAAACGAAAATCCGGATTACTGGGCCCACGCTCACTAACCGCCTCTACGCTAAACGTTTCATAATATAGCAGCCCCCCCTCATTGAGTGAATCAACAAGCATTTCACACAATTGTCGTTCAAGAAAATAACTCACAACAATTACATCAAACAGCTCATTCTTTGGCGGCTGAGTAACAACATCTCTTACTTCAGTGCTAATCGACAAGGCCTCGGCCTGCGCACGTAGATTTAGCCCATCAATAACGGTCGAAGAATAATCCCAGGCAACAACATCGAGTCCAGCTTGTGCCAGTAATAAGGCATTGCCCCCTCGACCACAGGCAAGATCAAGCGCCTTGCCTGAAGGAGGTAATAAAAAACTGTGATCAACCAGTACCTGTGCAGCTATAGGCGGGCTGTCATCGATAGATTGATAACGTGAATCCCAAGCCGCTTTACGTATATCAGAGTCCATCCAGTCCACGTGCCAAATCAGCTTTGATGTCGGCAATATCTTCCAAACCAACGGCAACACGGATTAAGCTCTGAGAAAGCCCCGCTTCGGCACGTTGCTCATCAGTCAGTCTTCCATGTGTCGTGGATGCAGGGTGCGTAATGGTAGATTTAACATCACCCAGATTAGCCGTAATCGATAACATACGAGTAGCATCAATCACTGACCAGGCGCCTTTTCGACCACCTTTCACTTCAAAACCAACAATACCACCAGGGCCCGACTGTTGACGCTGCGCGAGTTCAAATTGCGGATGGCTTTTTAAGCCAGGAAAATACACTCGATCAACTGCTGGATGTTGTTCCAGCCATTCTGCCAATTCTTGAGCCGCTGTACAGTGGGCCTGCATACGCAGTTTTAAGGTTTCTAAGCCTTTCAGAAAGATCCAGGCATTAAACGGGCTCATTGTAGGACCAGCGGTACGTAATACACCGTAAACCTCTTCACCCACCAGTTTTGCATTTCCAACAACTGCCCCACCTAGAGCACGGCCCTGCCCATCAATGTATTTAGTCGCTGAATGCACCACAACATCAGCACCAAGTGCTAGTGGCTTTTGTAATGCAGGCGTACAGAAACAATTATCTACGACGAGTAAACAGTCATTCTCATGTGCAAGGTCAGCCAAGGCACGAATATCACACAAGGCGGTTAATGGATTTGACGGCGTCTCAACAAAAAATACCCGAGTCTGTGGTGTAATAGCCGCTTTCCATTCATCGAGATTATTCAAACCGACATAGCTGGTTTGAATACCACAACGCGATAGATACTTATCGAACAGGACTACCGTACTTCCAAAGATGCTACGAGAGCTAACCATATGGTCGCCATGCTGCATCAATGCCATACAGGTAGACAATATAGCTGACATACCTGAGGCCGTGGCCACACAGGATTCACCACCCTCCATCGCAGCCAGACGCTGCTCGAAAGTACGTACCGTTGGATTCGTGAAGCGCGCATAGATATTGCCCGGATCTTCACCTGAAAAACGCGCTGCGGCAGCAGCTGCAGATTCAAAGACAAAACTTGATGTTGTGAAGATAGGTTCACCATGCTCACCTTCTGCAGTACGTTGATGACCTACACGTATAGCGCGAGTAGCCAGGTCCCAGTTTTCATCAAAATCGCTCATGCTGTTTTCCATATTCAAAAATATTAGGCAAAAAAAAGCCCGTTTGACTTAGCCAAAGCGGGCATATTTTTAGCTCGCTTTAGCTGAATTTTATAGCGCCCGCAATCGAAACAAATCGGCGCTTAGATATAAGTTGTCTCTGATTATCTAAATATTTAGATATAGGGACTCTGTGCAGAATAGGCGCTTAACTATGGTTATGCAAATCAATCACATTGCCATTAGTACCGTCGCGTTGAGCTTTAGCATTGTCGTTCCGGTTTAATTCCAAACGTTCTAAATACTCTGCAGTAATGTCGCCCGTTACGTACTCACCATCAAATACTGAGGCATCAAAGCGATCGACGTGGGTCTTGCCCTTTTTTTGCACGGCATGCATCAGGTCTTCAAGATCCTGATAGAACAAGGCATCAGCACCGATCAAATCACAAACTTCCTGCTCGGTACGACCATGTGCAATCAGTTCTTCCGCAGATGGCATATCGATACCATAAACATTTGGGTAACGTACAGGAGGTGCTGCAGAGGCAAAAAAGACTTTCGCTGCACCCGCATCCCTCGCCATCTCTACAATCTGTCGAGAGGTCGTGCCTCGAACAATTGAATCATCCACTAATAAAACATTTTTACCTTTAAACTCGACATCTATCGGATTGAGTTTTTGACGCACAGATTTCTTCCGTTTGGTCTGCCCTGGCATAATAAAGGTGCGGCCAATATAGCGGTTTTTAATGAAACCTTCGGCATAGGACAACTTCATCTCTTCAGCAAGACTCATTGCAGAGGTCCGACTGGTGTCTGGAATAGGAATAACCACATCAATCTTGATATCCGGCATCTCCCGTTTAATCTTTTTCGCCAGCTTGGTGCCCATGCGCAAGCGCGCTTTATGCACAAAAATATCGTCAATAATGGAATCAGGACGTGCGAAATAGACAAATTCAAACAAACAGGGAGAACGTTGTATTTTTTCAGCGCATTGTTGTGCGAATAATTTACCGTCATGGGTAAAGATAATCGCTTCACCCGGTTCAATATCGCGCACACGATCAAAGCCAGCTGTATCCAGGGCAACACTTTCAGATGCCACCATCAATTCTGGACCGTTCTTGCCTTCACGTGTGCCAAATACCGCAGGCCGAATTCCATTTGGGTCACGAAACGCAATCACGCCATAACCAGGAATCATTGCAACAGCAGCATAGCCACCTTTACAGCGACGATGTACACCAGCAACAGCACGAAATACTTCGTGCTCGTCAAACTCAATTTTATCGATCTGCTCAAACAATTCATGCGCAAAAACATTTAGCAAAATTTCTGAATCTGAATCGGTATTGATATGACGACGATCCTGGCGGAATAGCTCCTCTTTGATTTCTGCAGCATTTGTCAGATTGCCATTATGTGCAAGACTAATACCGTAAGGAGAGTTCACATAAAATGGCTGCGCCTCAGCAGAGGTTGAGCACCCTGCAGTGGGGTATCTCACATGGCCAATTCCCATATGGCCACGTAAAGAAATCATATGATCTGTATCGAAAACATCACTTGCCAAACCATTTCCCTTACGTAAATGTAAGCGACCATCCTCACAGGTAACAATGCCCGCAGCATCTTGCCCACGGTGTTGCAAAACCAACAAAGCATCGTAAAGTGATTGATTAACAGGCGCTGTGCCCACCATACCGACAATTCCACACATCTCAGGATGTCTCCAGCTCGTTGCTCATCAACGAGGCATAGTTGAAATTCTCCGCCAAATCCTCTGGCAGTAAATCTCTCAACCAAAAAGCCAATTCTTCAAAATATGGCACCATTTTCGAGCTTTGCCACCAGATTTCCTGCGGAAAACTGGTAAGTCCCGACAAAAGTACCAATACCGAAATCAACAACACGCCACGTGCTGCACCAAATACCATACCGATAAAACGATCTGTACCCGTCATACCCGTACGTTCAACCAATTGAATAATCAGATAATTGACCATTCCTCCAACAATCAGAGAAGCAATCATCAAACAGGCAAAAGCAACGCCCAACCTTACGGTTGGCGATGATATCCAACTTTCCGCTTGAACCGATAATTCACGAAAAAAACTCCAACTCACCCAAAAGGCCAGTATCCAGATTGCCAGAGAGAAGGCTTCACGAACAAAACCTCTGGCCAAACTGATCAATGCTGAAATGCCAATGATCGCGATAAGTACATAATCTAGCCAAGGCATGAAATCAGGATATCCTTATCACGTCGGAAAGCGCGAATTCTATCAGAGGAAGAGCGCCGGGAGAATGGCTTCACGGGTAGCTTTGCACACGGGTTTTTTCCCCGGTGATCTTGTTAATTTTAGGCACGAGTTTTTGCGCCTTCTGTTTTTCAACCATTGGCCCAACCCTCACCCTATACCAGGTCTTACCCCGGATCTGGATACGTTCGGCATCCTGTGTCTGAAAACCAGCCTTACGCAGCTTGGCGATCAGCTTATTTGCATTTTCACTACTCGAAAAACTTCCAACCTGGACAACCCAGGCATTTAATCCTGTTAATGGTTTAACTATTTCCTTAGGTTTTTCGGCTTCAATAGGCTCTACAGACACTTTCTCGATTTCAGCCACAACCACTGGCCTTGGCAATTGCGGTCGAATGACCTCTTCTTTCAGCATACTCGATGAAAAAGACCGGCGTTCAGGTACAGCAGGAATCTCGTGCAAAGCCGTGTCACCCACAGACTGATCATCAATCAGCATGGGAATAAAAATCACAGCAAGAGATGCCAGCACAGCAGCACCTAATAAACGTTTTTTTAAACCTTCTTCCACGAAATCAGACTTCCTCAAAATAGCTTGCGACAAACTTGTCTGCACTTGCCCTTGTATCTACATTAATTTATGGGCTGCTTGATTATATGTTAATTCAACCACTTCATTGCAGCGCTAACGGTATAAAAGGAGCCAACTACAAGCACAATATCTTCATCTTCAGACAAGGCATCAACCTCATCAAAACAGGTATTAGCATCAAGATATGATTTAGATAACACATTACCCGCAGTATTCTGCAATTCCCGCTCGAGCTCGTCGGCACCGGCACCACGCGGCTCGTGAGAAAGATCCAATATATGCCACTGGTCTGTGCGTGGTACTAGTAATGAGACGGTCTCTTTTATTGCCTTGTCCTTCAGCATACCAATCACAGCATGCACTTTGCCATGTACAAAAAAGTCACCCAACTGGTCCGCCAACAGTGACATAGCTTGAGGGTTATGTGCGACATCCAGTATCCATCGGGCTCTGCGTTGATGTATTTCAAATCGACCAGCAACTCTGGCTGACAACAAACCTGCTCTCACAGATTGCTGATCGACGGGAAATTCATCACCTAGACACTCTAGTATTTGTAAAACAGCAGCAGCATTCTGAAATTGAATTCTCCCACGCATCGCTGGTAGCGGCAAAGACAGTCGTTTTGAAGATGACGAAAACCAATGCCAGGCATCAGATTCAATTTCATATCGATAGCTTCGACCAAGCTGCATAAAATTGGCACCTTTTTCCACTGCAATTCGCTCTACGCTATCTGGCACATCTGCAGCAGCAGAAATGGCAGGCCTCTCAGCACGAAAAATCCCTGCCTTCTCCGCACCAATCTGCTCAAGGCTATCGCCCAGCCAGTCCATATGATCCATGGCAATGCCTGTCACGAGCGCAACATCGGCATCAATCAGGTTAACAGCATCAAGACGGCCACCAAGCCCTACTTCAAGCACGGCAACATCAAGAGAGTTATCACTAAATATCAGCAAGGCAGCCAGAGTGCCATACTCAAAATAGGTGAGTGGCACTTCTCCGCGCACTGTCTCAATGCGTTCAAAAGCCGCACAAATATCGGCATCACTCGCATCTCGCCCACATACTCGAATGCGTTCGTTGTAATGCAAAAGGTGCGGGGAGGTAAAACAGCCGACGCGATAACCTGCCTCAATCAGAATCGATTCGAGCAATGCAACACAAGAACCTTTTCCATTGGTACCGGCAACAGACACAACCTTGCGAGCAAGTGTCGGCGCACCAAGCTTTCGCCAGACTTCAGCAATACGCTCAAGACCAAGCTCTATGTTTTTTGGATTGAGACCTGATTGCCAGTCAAGCCATTCTTCTAAAGAGCGATTGCTCACATCTATCGATTCAGGCGGCGCTGGTCTTCCCTGATAGCATGCTCAAAACATTGGCCAAACGATCACGCATTTCACGTCGATCAATGATCATATCTATTGCACCCTTTTCCAATAAAAATTCACTACGCTGGAATCCTTCAGGTAATTTTTCGCGCACCGTCTGCTCAATAACGCGGGGTCCAGCAAAACCAATCAGTGCCTTAGGCTCGCCAACGTTAATATCTCCCAGCATCGCCAGGCTTGCTGAAACGCCACCCATAGTTGGGTCGGTCATTACAGAGACAAAAGGTAAACCTCGTTTAGACAGGCGACCTAGCGCAGCAGAAGTTTTTGCCATCTGCATTAATGAAAAAAGAGATTCCTGCATACGCGCGCCACCACTGGCTGAGAAACACACCAAAGGACAGTTCCGCTCAAGTGCAGCATTAACACCCTGCACAAAACGCTCACCAACTACCGACCCCATAGATCCGCCCATAAAACCGAACTCAAAGGCAATGGCTACAACATCATTACCTTTAAGCTGGCCACGCATCACCACTAGCGCATCTTTCTCGCCAGTTTTCTTCTGTGCTGCGAGTAGTCGGTCTTTGTATTTTTTGCTGTCTTTGAACTTCAGTGGATCACCGGATTCAAGATTAGCGGCAACCTCTTCACGCAGGTCTGGATCAAGAAATAGATCAAGGCGTCGACGTGCTCCAATACGGTTATGGTGAGAACATTTAGGACAGACATCAAGATTTCTCTCCATCTCTGCACGATAAAGTACAGCCTTACACCCTGGACATTTGGTCCAAAGGCCTTCAGGTACCGCCTTTTTCGATCCACCATCAGTGCGGATCGCGCTCGGCATGAGTTTTTCAAACCAGCTCATCGTATATATTTCCTAGCGCTTATGGATGCGCATCATTTTATCAAAGGATCGCCGCTATTTTGCGTCGATTGCACCTCGAATCTCGGCAACAAGTGCCCCCACAGTTTCCCTAATTTTATCCGTATCGCCTGCATGTTGCTCAACTAATGAAACAATAGCACTTCCTACTACAACTGCATCGGCCAAAGAACCCATAGCTTTCGCAGTTTCGGCGTCTTTAATACCAAAACCTACACCAACTGGCATATCAGTAATACTGCGAATTAATTCAATCTTTTCTTTTACCGCATCCAAATCAAGATGACCGGCTCCTGTCACGCCCTTAAGCGCTACATAATAAACAAAACCATTGGCAGAAGCGGTAATCTTGGCAATTCGTTCTGGTGTGCTCGTCGGCGCCAACAAGTAGATGGGATCGATAGCATACGATTTCATAATCGGGATAAATTCGCTTCCCTCTTCAGGTGGTATATCAACCGTCAGTACACCATCAGCTCCTGCCTCTTGCGCAGCCTTAGCGAAATTCTCATACCCCATTACTTCAATTGGGTTGAGATAACCCATCAAGATCACTGGTGTAACGGTATTCGTTTCACGAAAGGCCTTCACCATGGCCAATACGTCATGCAGAGAAGTATTGTGTTCTAAAGCACGCTCACTCGCGCGCTGGATTACAGGCCCATCAGCCATAGGGTCAGAAAATGGTACGCCCAGCTCAATGATATCGGCCCCCTTCTCCACCAAGGTATGCATCAAAGGTAAAGTCACATCAGGATGAGGGTCACCGGCAGTAATGAATGGTACCAAGGCTGTACGTTTACTCTCACGCAGTGCGGTAAAACAAGCGGCAATCCGGCTCATAGCTTTAACCCCTCTTTAGCAGCTACTGTATGCATATCTTTATCACCACGTCCTGAAAGGTTAATCAGGATAATCTGATCCTTCTCCATCGTGGCGGCCATTTTCATGGCATAGGCTACTGCGTGGCTGGACTCTAGCGCTGGAATAATACCCTCAGTTTTGGTTAGGCGATGGAAGGCTTCAAGTGCTTCATCATCCGTAATTGCCACGTAATTTGCCCGCCCTGTATCTTTCAACCAGGCATGTTCAGGGCCGACACCTGGGTAATCAAGACCTGCTGAAATCGAATGTGTTTCAATAATTTGCCCCGCTTCATCCTCCATCAGATAGGTCCGGTTACCGTGTAGAACACCGGGCTTACCAGCACATAGAGGGGCAGCGTGATTTCCAGTTTCCAGACCATCACCCGCGGCTTCAACACCATAAATGGCAACACTCTCATCTTCGATAAAAGGAAAAAATAAACCAATCGCGTTAGAGCCACCGCCCACACAGGCAACTAGGGCATCGGGTAAACGCCCTGCTTGTTGCTGAATTTGTTCACGGGCCTCACGGCCAATAATGGTTTGAAAATCACGCACCATGGCCGGATAGGGATGAGGTCCTGCAACCGTGCCGATTATGTAGAAGGTATCATCAACATTGGTCACCCAGTCACGCATAGCCTCGTTAAGCGCATCTTTAAGCGTTTTTGAACCAGAAGAAACTGAACGGACCTCAGCACCAAGCAGACGCATACGATATACATTGGCCTCTTGGCGGGCTACATCTACCTCCCCCATGTAAACCACGCATTCCAAACCAAGACGAGCTGCAACCGTAGCTGATGCCACTCCATGTTGTCCCGCACCCGTCTCGGCAATAATCCGGGTTTTCCCCATGCGCTTGGCCAGCAATGCCTGCCCAATAGTGTTATTTACCTTGTGTGCCCCTGTGTGATTAAGATCTTCACGTTTGAGGTAGATCTGTGCTCCTCCCACTTCACGACTCAGGCGTTCAGCATGATAAATCGGTGATGGACGGCCAACATAGTGCTGTAAATCGGCATCAAGCTCAGCCTGAAATATGGGGTCTTGCATGTATTTTTCATACGCCAGACGAAGCTCTTCGATTGGTTCCATCAAGGTTTCAGCGATAAATACACCACCATAAGGACCAAAGTGGCCCGAAGCATCTGGCAGGTCAGTTAACTTCATTTGTTTGTTCTCCAATTCGCACATTTTCTATAAAACGCGCAATTTTGTTCGCATCTTTAATTCCCGGCGCCGATTCAACACCGCCGCTAACGTCCACGGCATAGGGGCCTACCTGACTCACAGCCTGTGCAACATTTTCAGCATTCAGACCACCTGCCAGTACTACATGCTTTGCCAAGTCTGCAGGAATACGCGACCAATCAAAGGTTTCACCCGTGCCTCCCGGTATCCCTGCGCGGTAGGCATCAAGTAACAAACCACGGCCTGCAGCAAAATCTTTTTGTATTTTTGCCAAATCCAGATCATCCTTCATTCGCGCTGCCCTAATCCATGGACGGGCATGTTGAGCGCAATAATCAGGACATTCATCACCGTGGAACTGAATCAGGTCAATTCCTACTTTTTCCACAACCTCGGCAATACTTTCAGCATCGGCATTCACAAACAGACCAACTACGTTAATGAACGGAGGCAAAGCCGCCGCAATCGCCGCCGCGTGCTTGATTTCGACATATCGAGGACTGGGTGGGTAAAACACCAAACCAATCGCATCAGCACCCAGTTCTACTGCAGCCAAGGCATCGCATTCACGTGTAATGCCACAAATTTTCACTCGAGTACGCATAGCGGTCTATTATGCCGGAAAACCACTCTGTACCGGTGCAGGAATCTCAAATTCCTCTGGATACTCGACCTGCTCAAAATACAGGCCATGTGGAGGTGCCGTCACCCCCCCTTTTGTCCGGTCTTTAAACGCCAAAATCTCGGCTGCCCAATCAACTGATTGCTCACCTCGACCTATGGACATCAAGACACCAGCGATATTGCGTACCATGTGGTGTAGAAAGGCGTTCGCGTGTAATCGAATCTCTATAATTTCACCGCGACGCTCAACTTCAATACTATGCATCGTACGAACAGGACTTTTTGCCTGACAGGCAAGCGCACGATAACTTGAGAAGTCATTTTGTCCCACAAGCGCCTGTGCAGCCTGGTGCATGCTTTTTTCATCTAGGGGACGATGTGACCAGGTAACACGGTCTGACAGTACACTACTGCGTGAAATGCGATTGAGAATAAAGTATCGATAACGGCGACTGACGGCCGAAAAACGCGCACTGAAATCATCACTGACAGGCCTGGCCCAAGCCACGCTCACGTCATAGGGTAGATTTGTATTCGCGCCCTGCATCCAGTTATGCTCACTCCGTAAGGCATCAGTCTCAAAATTAACCACCTGGCCCAGAGCATGAACACCCGTATCCGTTCTTCCCGCACAAGTGACACGTACCGGGTGGTTAGCGACTTTACTTAAAGCTGCTTCTAGTGAAGTCTGTACTGTACGCACCCCATCTTTCTGCGCCTGCCAGCCGTGAAATGCACTGCCGTTGTATTCAATACCTAATGCAATTTTCATAAAAACAGAAAGGGCGCCAATGGCGCCCTTGATCAATAGTCAAGAAGAAAAATAAAAGCGGTTAGCTCATATTACCTAATAATTCATCTGCTTCAGTTTTTTGCTCACTGTTTCCTTCAGCTTTAACTTCTTCAAGAATACTGCGAGCACCATCCTGATCGCCCATTTCGACATAGGCCTTGGCCAGATCAAGCTTAGTAGAAACAGCATCATCTGTGCTTTCAGATATTAACTCGTCCATCTCTATATTTTCGATTGACTCATCTAAATCAACATCAAAAGCATTTTCCAGGCTTATTGGCTGATCCATTGTCTCGTCAGTTGGCAGATCAAGCACATCTACCTCATCTGGAATCATACCGCTCACATCGGTTTCCATCTCTGTATCCAGCATGGAAAGGTTGCTTAGTTCATCGAGTTGCGCCTGCAAATCCTCTGCGGTCAGCATGGAGTCATCATTCAGTGTTGAATCATCATTCAAAGTCGATTCATCACTCGCATTTAAAGTAGCTGGGTTCAATTGACTCTCTAATAGTTCAGAATCAAGGTCAGGTAAATCAAGCTCTAGTGACTCAAGCCCTTCTATCGGAATAGATTCACCATCAACAGCCTCATCAAGCTCATCACTTAAGTCATCCAGATCAAGTGAAAAATCATTATCACTGGCAGTATCAGCATCATCTAAATTGTTTTCGTTCGTAGCGTCTAAATCTGAGGCAAGCGCTGATAATTCAAGATCATCTAAAGTCAGACTATCTTCATCAACGGTATCTTCAACAGGTTCTTGAGGGGGCTCTGAATCAAAAACCAAATCCTCAATCACATGAGAATCATTCGGGCTACTCTTAAACAATGGGTTACTTGGATCCAACTCTCTACCCATGTCTTTTACACGAACCCAAGCTTCCTCATCTGCAATATCCTGACCTGAGTCAATCATTTCTTGTGCCTGAGTGACAAAGGCTTCCTGATTGCGTGTTGCGTAATATACTTCCAGCAATTTGTGCTTAAGGGCTAATCGATCGGGATCCTTTGTCATAGCCTGAGTTAGCAATTCCTCCGATTGCTGGTAACGGCCGTAGGCAATATAAACATCAGCCTCTGAAACGGGGTCAACCTCACCGGTTTCATCCTGAAGGGCGTTAATATCGCTAGGAGAAAACTCGCTCAAGAAAGACGTATCATTATCCGTGGATGGGGTACCGTCATCCGCATCAAGCTCAAGATCAGCATCATCAAGCAAAATACTTTCATCAGAGATCGTCTCGGCATCAGATGATGTCTCGCCCTCACCGGCATCTGATTTTTTACCACGACGTAAAATCAGTAATAAAAGTATCGCTAGCAGACCACCGCCACCGAGCAGATAAGTCAGGTTGTCGCTAAAGAAGTTACCCTGAGGCTTTGCTGGCACTTCCGGCTCAGTAGCGCTTTCGGGCGCTTTGTGAGCTTCGCCAGGCCTTTGCGCCTTGTCTGCCTTGTCTGCCTTGTCTACTACTGCTTTTTTATCTTCTTTTACAGGCGCTTTTGCTACAACAACTGCTGGCTTGTCAGCTACTACAGCAGGTTCAGGGGTCAACACCGGCTTTTGATCAGAGACTGGCGCCGGTTTTTTCTTAAATAATTCAGAATCAGAGAAATCTTGCGCCACAGCATCTGCCGCCTCGGCAAGCTCTGCGCTTACTGCAGATTCAGATGCTGCCGCCTCAACTTTTGCAACACTTTCAGCCTGCGACCTATCAAACACCTGTTGTGCTTCTGTCATAGCTGCAGCGATAGGATCAAGGGGTTCTTCAGCAAAAGGAGATATAGGCGCTTCCTCTGCAGGCGGCTGACTCAATCCCTGTGCCACATTGTCTTGTAATTGTGCAAGCTGATCATCCTTTAGACTCAACAGTTTTTGCATATCAGCAAGACGTTTTTGCATGTCCGTCATCTGATCACGCAAAGCTTCTGACTCTAGACGAGAAGTCTCCGCATTTTCACGAGCAAGCAGCAAGTCGCCCTGAAGATCATCTACCGTTAACGTAGTACCATCATCCTCGCTGGCACCAGCATCACCAGCACCATCTGGACGGGAAGCAGCGATATCTAATTTATCAGCTGTCTTTTTAGCGTCATCACCTGCCATGGCAGATACCTGACCTGCTTCAGCATTTTGTTTATCGGCGACTTTTTGCATCGCATCACTGCGCTTGGCCAACCATTCCTCTTGTTGCTCACGAAATGCATTACGTGCATTAGCACGAGAAATTTCATGAATTTCATCGCTTCCGGGTACGCGTAATATCTGGCCCTTTCGAAGTTTATTAATATTATTGCTAATAAATGCCTGAGGATTAGCCTGTTGCAGGGCAATCATCATTTGTTCCATGCTTACCCCTTTAGGGCGAACACGTTTGGCGATAGCCCAAAGCGTTTCATTGGCTTTAATCGGACCGTATTCGTCAACCGCTGCGCGAGGTGTCACGACTGTAACGGGTGCAGCAACCTCAGAAACGGTCTGACGTGCCCTGGAAACTTTTACTGCAGCTGGCGCAACACTAACCTTCGGCGCTCGTTTTTTAGTGGTTGTAGGAGGGTCTAACAAGACAGTGTATTCACGCACCAATCGGCCACGTGGCCAATTAACCTCAACCAGGAAGTTTAAGAAAGGTTCGCGAATAGGAAAATCTGAAGTTATATGAATAACTGCGGAACCATCATCCATACGTGCTGGCTTGAATTTCAGCAAAGACAAATAAAATGGACGTTCAACGCCAGCCCTTTGAAACGCGTCCTGCGTTGCAAGCCGCACACGTAGAGAATCTATCTCGCCTGTAACCACCGACAACAAATCGATGTTTGCATCGAAGTTCTGATTCAATGCAGAACGAGATTTGATATCCCCCAGACCCAAAGCATGTGCTGGTATGCTCACAGTCCCCAATGCTAACGAGACCGCCAATGCCAAACTGCGGATCATGAAACTCTCCCTTTGTGATTCGAGCATTGCCCAATCATTATTTTATTATGACAAACCAAACCTGAGAACCAGTATGATGATTTACGCCTAACTATAACGGACTAAAGGATTTTTACCAATATCGATCAAGCAAAAAAAAGCCCTGCTGACAGTATCTTGCAGGGCTTTGTCTCAGTAGGATGTGAACTTCATCACCCCTCCAGCAAAATTCGCAGCATGCGGCGCAGCGGTTCTGCCGCTCCCCATAACAACTGATCACCTACTGTAAAGGCATTCAGGTACTCATTACCGATGTTCATTTTACGTAAACGACCGACTGGAACACTCAGTGTCCCCGTCACTTTAGCCGGACTTAATTCAGCTGCAGTAATGTCACGTTCATTGGGAATAACCCTGGACCAGGCATTCGCTTCATCCAGCATCTGCTCAATCTCATCCATCGGCACATCGCGTTTCAGCTTGATTGTCAAAGCCTGGCTATGGCATCGCATGGCACCAATACGCACACAGGTGCCATCGATAGGGATGATATTATCGCTACGACCAAGGATCTTGTTGGTCTCGGCCACTGCCTTCCACTCTTCCTTGCTCTGACCATTTTCGCGTTTTACATCGATCCATGGGATCAAACTTCCGGCCAATGGCACACCAAAATTATCTGTCGGGTAGTCTTCAGAACGCATATCTTCAGTAACTATGCGGTCAATATCCAAAATGGCAGCCCTTGGGTCATCCAGTAAATCGGCTGCAGTATCGCGCAAATGTCCCATCTGATTGAGCAGTTCACGCATATTACGGGCACCTGCGCCAGAGGCTGCCTGATAGGTCATGGCAGTCATCCACTCAATCAAATCATTTTGAAAGAGTCCACCGAGCCCCATCAGCATCAGACTGACCGTACAGTTGCCGCCAATAAAATCTTTCTTGCCTTCTGTGAGCGCCTGATCGATTACGCCACGATTTACGGGATCAAGCACAATCACACTATGATCAGCCATACGCAATGATGAGGCCGCGTCAATCCAGTATCCAGCCCAACCCGCTTTACGCAGATCTTCAAAAACCGCTTGAGTGTAATCGCCACCCTGACAGGTAACGATGGCGTCCATTTTTTTCAGCTCATCAATATCTGTGGCATCCTTCAACAAAGGAATGTCTTTACCTATATTGGGGCCAGCCTGACCAACCTGAGAAGTCGTAAAAAATACAGGCTCATCAATGAGGTCAAAATCATTTTCCTGACGCATGCGGTCCATTAGTACGGAACCGACCATGCCGCGCCAACCTACAAAACCTACTCTTTTCATTTTATTGATCCTGTTACAGTGCGGCTAATACCGCATCACCCATGGCTTCACAGCTCACTTCGGTCATACCATCTGACATGATGTCTTGTGTACGCAGACCATCATCCAGTACTTTATTAACAGCTGCCTCTATACGCTCGGCCAAAGCTGACTCATCAAGGCTATAGCGCAACATCATGGCAACAGACAAAATCGTTGCCAATGGATTTGCCACCCCCTGACCTGCAATGTCTGGTGCCGAGCCGTGGATGGGCTCGTACATTCCCTGACCTTTTTCATTCAGTGATGCCGACCCGAGCATACCGATTGAACCAGTCAGCATGGCTGCGCAGTCAGACAGAATGTCACCAAACATATTGGTGGTTACCATGACATCGAACTGTTTGGGCCATTTCACCAATTGCATCGCCGCATTATCCACGTACATATGACTCAGTTCGATCTCTGGATATTCGTTTTCAACCACTCGGATCGCAACTTCACGCCACAGCTCGGTCACTTCCAAAACATTGGCCTTATCAATCGAGCAGACCTTCTTGCCACGTTTCATGGCGATATCACAGGCCGAACGAATAATGCGTTCAATTTCATGCTCGGCGTAAACCAGAGTGTTGTAACCCTGCTTTTCGCCATTCTCAAGCTCACGAATACCACGAGGCTGACCGAAATAGATACCACCGGTGAGTTCACGCACAATCATGATATCCAATCCGGATACAATCTCTGGCTTGAGCGAAGAGGCATCGGCTAATTGAGGGGCAAGCACCGCAGGACGCAGATTGGAAAACAGACCCAGTTCAGCGCGTAAGCCCAGCAGACCTTTCTCAGGTCGGACTGAAATATCCAGCGGTTCCCATTTAGGTCCACCCACAGCACCCAATAAAATAGCATCGGCTTCTTTAGCCATTTCCAGAGTTGATTCCGGCAACGGCGAACCTGCTGCATCATAAGCAGCGCCACCTACCAGGCCTTCATCCATCTCAATATCGAGACCTTCACCGGCCAGCTTATCCAGCACTTTAACTGCTTCTGCCACGATCTCTGGACCGATACCGTCACCCGGCAATACTAAAATTCGTTTTGTCATTTTCTCTTTCCTTCAATAAACCGGGGGTTAACTAAACAACCAGGGAGTTTCAGCCATACGCTTATTTTCGTAGGCTTTGATATCTTCAACGTGCTGCAGGGTCAGACCAATATCGTCCAAGCCTTCGAGTAAGCAATGCTTACGGAAGGCATCTACCTCAAAGTTAATTTCATCACCGTCAGACATAATCAATTTCTGAGCAGCAAGATCAACTTTGATTTCCAGTGCATTTTCACCCATGGCCCTGCTGAACAGGTCATCAACGACATCAGAATCCAAAAGCACCGGCAAGATGCCATTTTTAAAGGTGTTGTTAAAAAAGATATCAGCAAAACTTGGCGCAATAATGACTCTAAAACCGTAATCCTCAAGCGCCCAGGGCGCATGCTCTCTTGACGAACCACAGCCAAAATTCTCTCTTGCCAACAAGATACTGGCACCCGCATAACGCGCATCATTCAATACAAAATCTGGGTTGATCGGACGACCACTGTTATCCATACCCGGCTCACCATGATCCAGGTAACGCCACTCATCAAACAAGTTAGGGCCGAAACCGCTACGTTTAATGGATTTCAGAAACTGCTTGGGAATAATCGCATCGGTATCGACATTCGATCGATCCAAAGGACAGACAACACCCTCAAACACTTCAAATTTTTGCATGATCAGATCTCCCGTACATCGACAAAATGTCCGGCTACAGCCGCAGCCGCAGCCATTGCTGGACTGACTAAATGTGTTCGCCCACCCTGCCCCTGGCGACCTTCAAAGTTTCGGTTCGAGGTAGAAGCGCAACGCTCACCTGATTCCAAACGGTCAGCATTCATTGCCAGACACATCGAACAACCTGGTTCACGCCATTCAAATCCCGCCGCTGAAAAAATCTTATCCAGCCCCTCTTCCTCAGCCTGTTTTTTAACCAAACCAGAACCCGGTACAACCAGGGCCAGCTTAACGCTATCAGCAACGTGCTTACCCTTGGCAACATCAGCCGCTGCACGTAAATCTTCGATACGAGAATTGGTACATGAACCAATGAAAACCTTATCAATCGCTATCTGGTTTATCGGTGTATCGGCTTCAAGCCCCATGTATTCCAACGCGCGACGCATACCATCAGCCTTTGTGCTGTCAGTCTCGTTTGCAGGGTTCGGCACAGTTGCATCAACCGCAACTACCATTTCTGGGGATGTGCCCCAGCTGACCTGTGGCTTTATGGAATTACCGACAATGGTAACCACCTTATCGAATACAGCACCCTTATCACTGTGCAGGTCACTCCAGTTTTCAACAGCTGCATCCCACTGAGACTCATTAGGCGCATAGGGCCTTCCCTTGACGTATTCAATTGTCTTGGCATCGACTGCAACAAAACCCGCACGTGCGCCACCTTCAATCGCCATATTACAGACCGTCATACGGCCTTCGATTGAGAGATCCTCAATACCCTGGCCAGCAAACTCAATCGCGTAACCTGTGCCACCCGCGGTACCTATTTTGCCAATAATTGCCAAAACAATATCTTTAGCTGTAACGCCAGCGCCAGTTGGTCCTTCAATGACCACCTGCATAGCCTTAGATTTTTTCTGAATCAGACACTGGGTCGCCATGACATGCTCAACTTCAGATGTACCAATACCATGCGCCAAGGCTCCAAAAGCTCCATGGGTAGAGGTATGGGAGTCACCACAGACTACAGTCATTCCCGGCAGGGTTGCCCCCTGCTCCGGTCCAACTACATGAACAATACCCTGACGAATATCATCCATTTTAAATTCTACGATGCCGAATTCATCACAGTTTTGGTCAAGTGTTTCTACCTGTAGACGTGCAATCGGGTCTTCAATACCCTGAGTACGATCAGTTGTAGGCACATTATGGTCAGGGGTTGCCAGATTCGCATCCAAGCGCCATGGCTTTCTTCCAGCCATGCGCAGACCCTCAAAGGCCTGGGGCGAAGTCACCTCGTGAACCAACTGTCTATCTATATAGAGTAAACAGGTACCATCCTCTTCTTCACGTACCACGTGAGAATCCCATAACTTGTCGTACAGTGTCTTCGCTGCCATTTTTACTATCCAATCGTTTCTGACAGGAGCTAGATTAGCCGCTATCATAAATAACACAAATTCATATTAGTTATATTTTACATTCCCAAAAGGAATATATGGACATCAATACCCTGCAGGCTTTTACACAGGTAGCAGAACACGGCTCTTTTTCCGAAGCTGCAGAGCGCCTCTATCTAACCCAGCCGGCCGTCAGTAAGCGTATAGCTCAGCTGGAAGAGCAGCTTGGTGTGAAATTGTTTGACCGAATCGGGCGTAATATCTCACTCACCGAAGCAGGACGAACATTGCTACCTCGAGCTCGCCGCTTGTTGAATGACGCTACCGATATTAAACGAATCGTGGCTGACCTTAATAATGCAGAGATAGCAGGACGCCTGACTATGGCAACCAGCCATCACATTGGCCTGCATCGTCTACCCGCCCCATTAAAAATATTTACGCAAAACTATCCAAAGGTAGAGCTCGACATTCGCTTTATGGATTCAGAAGCAGCCTGTCGTGCGGTGGAAATTGGCGATATGGAAATTGCCATTGTTACTCTGCCACCAAAGCCAATGCCACAACTTAAAATGGAAACAATCTGGGATGATCCGCTCGCCTTTATCGTTGCCAAAGATCACCTCTTAGGAAATCAGCAAACCATAAATTTAAAAACGTTATTGGAACACCCTGCCGTCTTGCCCAGCACGGGCACTTACACACGGGCGATCCTGGAAAAAGCCGTTCGAGAAGCCGGTCTCAGCCTGCATATTGGCATGTCGACGAATTATCTTGAGACCCTGTCCATGCTCGTAACAGCAGGCCTCGGCTGGAGCCTGCTACCCTCCACACTGATTTCAAAAGAAACGCATGCACTTAATGTAAAAGGCATAAATCTCAGTCGGCAACTGGGGGTGGTTACCCATGAAAAACGCAGCCTTTCAAAAGCTGCGCAAAGCATGATTTCTGTCTGTAAAGGTTAAAAAAGAAAAATCAGGCTGAGAATATTTCACTCACACACAGAAGTGCCAGCAACCAGTGAAATATTTAAATCAAATCCGAAAATTAGCGACTAATCCCTGTAATTGTTCCGCTACTTTTGATAGCTTGCCACTACTATCCGATGTCTGTTGAGCACTAACTGCCGTCAATTCGCTGATGCTGTTGATAGTGTCAACATTGCGATTGATTTCCTCAGCAACTGAACTTTGCTCTGTAGCAGCAGTTGCTATCTGAGTGTTCATCTGGTTGATGGTTGTCACCGCTAGTTCAATATTCTCAAGTGCAACATCGGCTTCATCGGCTTTTTTTACTGTTTCCTGTGCCTTTTCCGTACTCTCACGCATAACTGTAACAGCTTGGCCTGTACCGGCTTGCAGGCGTGTAATCATCTCTTGAATCTCTTGAGTAGAAGTCTGGGTACGACTAGCCAAAGTGCGGACCTCATCGGCCACCACAGCAAAGCCACGACCCTGCTCTCCGGCTCTAGCTGCTTCAATCGCAGCATTCAGTGCCAACAAGTTTGTTTGCTCAGCAATCCCACGAATAACATCTAGCACACCACCAATATTCACACTATCGGCTTCTACGGTATTAATAACCTCAGATGCATTTTCAATTTCTTTTGCCAATGCACCAATGGAACGCTTGGTTTCATCTACGATGGCACGACCCGCATTCGTCTCACCATCTGCCTTTTTCGCAGCTTCCGCAGCACTGCTAGCGTGATTGGCCACTTCCTGCACCGTGGCCGTCATCTCAGTCATGGCTGATGCAACTTGCGTCGTTTCCATGTGCTGAGTTTCCGAATGAGTAGACATCTCGTCACCTGCTAGGTGAAGCACATCGACTTCGCTCGCCAACTCGCTTACTTCTCCAACTATCCGACCAACCATTTCCTGTAACTGATCGATAAATTGATTCACAGCACCACATAGCTTGCTGATTTCGTCATCATTTGGCACGGGTAAACGACGTGTCAAATCACCGTTTCCTTCAGCAAGTGCTGCCATCATCTCGGTTGTATCATGCAAGCGGGTAATAATCAGCTTACGAAACATTAAAAGTGTTACGGCAATTACAATGATCAAGATAACTAATCCATCAAGAATCATAATGGTCACAAAGCCACTAAGTGAAGACTCTGCACTTCTCTTGACATTTACAAGTGCTTCACTAATGCGTTGATCACTGGCTGCAACACCCTCAGTAACCGCAGCATTACTCATGCCAAGTAACACATAGCCCAACATTTCGCCGTCAGACTTAATCTCATACTTCCGCTCGATGACTTTACTGTCATCATCAGTTTTCTGAAAATCAGTTAACGGCTTACCACCCTTGTCAAGATAAGCCGCGTAAGACACATCAATATCTCGAGATGCATTAGCCTGATAATCCTTTAATGTCGAAAAATCGTAAGACATGATTAAATCAGGTGCAGTCTTTGACATAAATAACCCGAGGCTATCTGCCTTGGAATTGAGTGCCTTTAGCAGGCTGTCACTCGCACTCTTCTGCTCTGTGTGTAATGCATCCTGTGCCAAGGTAACCTGGTCATTTGTACTCTTACGTACGTTATCAACCAATAGTCCTGCACCAATCATTAATATAACGAGCACACTGACCAGAATTGGCGGTAATACTTTTGCAGTCAAGCCAAGCTTCTGAAGTTTAATCATCGAAGTCCCCCATTAAGACACATGAAACTGAAGTTTTAGAGGTCTTCGCCCGTCACCGATTTAACAATTTCGCGTACCTTGGAAAACTCATCATCACCAGCTTTGACAAAATTTGTTACACGAGCCGCTTTTAGTACTGCATCGTCACTACCCTTGAGTGATGTCATCACACTCTGAATCTTCTCAGCCTTAGCAGCAAGCATGTCACCCTTTACCGCCCAGGTCAGATGAATAAACGGTTCACTTTCAGCCATAATCTTCATTTGACTAACATCGATTTTCTTTTGTACCCCCTTAACCTTAAGGATCACATTGCCCGAGCCAGCAGCTTCAGTTGCCTTGTTGAATACCGCAATCACCGCACTTGGTGGATTTTTAGCAAATTTAACGGTGTAATCAGTACCTGCGACAAGGCCTGCTTTCATTAATACGGAAGTTGGCGCGATATAGCTGCCCATGGCTTTTTTGCCACCGCCGAACAGGATAGTCTTACCTTTAAGGTCAGCCACACTATTAATTCCGCTATCACCTCGTACAGAAATTGCGCCTTTAATTTGGCTAGAACCAAATTCTTCATTGACAGCAATCACGTTGTACCCAAGGTTTTTGTGGCTAAGCAGGTAATGATATTGATTGTAATGTACAAGGTCATACTGCTTGCTTTGCACACCTTTCCAAAAGGCCTTGAAATTCTTTGCCACAACCAGTTTAACGGGCTCGCCAAGTTCTTTAGATAATTTTTCAGCCAGTGGCTTAAAGAATTTATGTGTTGCGGCAACAGGTCTACGTGGAAAAACGCCCATTTTCAGGTCTGCTAGCGCAGGAAAAGCCGGTACAAGTAGAGTGGCGGTAAGCAAAGATAGCAATAGGTTACGTTTTTTCATTTTTTCTCCGGGAATTTTGTTTCAAATACTAATAATTAGTAATCTCAGTTAACGTCATCACGGATGAAAGCTTTAGATAAAAACGTCTTGTTTATTTTATTTACTCCATAGGCCAAGTTTATCGTCCAAATATATGCCATTTAAGGATTTAAAAAACTAATCGGCAATACATGACTATCGCTAAAGTTTAATCACCAGCACTCATTCATCAGTCATGTTATTGCGATAGCCAGGTATTTCTTAACGCAGTGAGGAATATATTTTAAACATTCAAAAATAATTTTTAGCCTTGATCAAACCACCTTCCATTGCAGAAAGCAGAGCCGGTACCAGCAACAACACAAGGAACGTCGCAAAGGCAAGCCCGAATGAAATCGAAACTGCCATGGGTATAAGAAACTGTGCCTGTAAAGACGTCTCAAACAAGAGTGGCAACAGTCCTGCTATTGTAGTCAGTGATGTTAACAATACTGCACGTAAACGCCGACAGGAAGATTCAACAATAGCCTCACGCATAGCCATTCCCTTTGTGCGCAGCTCTTTGTAAAACATGACCAGAATAATTGAGTCATTAACCAGAATACCAGCCAGGGCAAAAACACCAAACATCGATAAGATTGTTGGCGTAATGTCCATCGCCCAATGTCCCAACATGGCACCAACAATGCCAAAAGGAATAATGGCCATCACCACCAAAGGCCACCCATAAGAGCCAAACACCCAGGCCAGTACGATATAGATCATGGCCAGCGCCAGCATGCCACCCTTCTTCATATCACCAGCGGTTTCACGCTGATCTTCTGCACGACCGGTATATTCCCAATGCACATCAAACTTGTCGATTAACTTGGGTAAAACCTCGTCCTGTAACTGTGTGCGAATTTCATTGGCATTAGCTGATTTTTTATTGACATCGGCGAAGACCGAAACTGCCAATTGCCCCTCAGCATGGCGAAGTGTTTTAAAGCCGCGACGTTGCTCCAGGTCAACCACTGAGAGTAATGGCACAGTTTCCCCATTCGGCAGAAAGATATTAAAATCATCCAGAACACTCAGGCGATAACGTTCAGCATCAGGCAGCATGACCCTCACCTCTACTTCATCATCCCCTTCGTTAAAAATTTGTGCCAGGTCTCCGTCAAAAGCTGCACGTAGCTGACGCCCAACTTCAGCGACTGTCAGTCCAAGTGCATCCCCATAGGCATTAACCTCATACACCAATTGCTGCTGACCGAAAGGCATATCATCTTCCACGCCCGTTACACCGGGAATAACACGCAATGCATCAGACATCTGTAGTGCAGCCTGTTTCAGAATTTCAGGATCGCCACCACTGAGACGAACCTCGAGGGCCCGGCCAGGATGACCACCTACACGAGTAGTCAGCGTGAGGTATTCCAAACCCGGTGGTTGCACTAGCTTACTTTCCCAACGTTTAAGAAATTCCTGATTATGCACATTACGATGGTCTGCCGGCACCAACTCCACCGTCACCGAGGTAAATTGCTCTCCTTGCTGGGCACGCCGTGCATTTGAAAAATACCCCAAACCATTTGTTACTGCTGCAACACGTACCAGATCACCTCCAAATTCTTTATTTGTTGCATACAGTGCCTGCTCCAGCTCAGTGCCAAATGCCTGTACACGCTCAGGTGGCGTACCGGTAACAAAGGATGCACTCGCGACGACCACATTACCCGGCACATTGGGGAAAAAGGCAAAACCTAATCGACCTCCCATAAAGAGTCCTGCCAATAAAATTGCTGAACTCAAGGCAATGGCAATTGTCGATAAGCGATTATCAATCGCCCAATGAACCATGCGTCTAAACTTACCATCACGAAAGCGGGCAAAGCCCTCATCCCAGTTTCTACGAAATCGTCCTGGCTTTTTATGGTGTATGCCAATGAAACTATGGCGTAAATGTCCAGGTAAAACGAAAAAGCTTTCGATTAAAGAAGCAATAATGACGCAAACAATAACAAATGGAATATCCCCCAAAAACTTGCCAATAAAGCCCGAGATAGCAAACAGAGGAATAAAAGCGGCAATAGTGGTTAAAGATGAGGAGAGTACTGGTGCAAACATTCGCCTTGCACCACCTTCTGCAGCCTGCAAAGAACTTTCACCCGTTTGATAATGTGTTAGTGCATCTTCACCAACGACAATTGCATCATCGACAATAATCCCTAGCGCCATAATCAAGGCAAACAACGAGATCATGTTAATGCTGCCTCCAGCTACATACATAATGCCGAGTGTTGCCATGAAAGAAACAGGGATACCAATCGTCACCCAGGTTGCCACCCGGCCATTCAGAAAGAGAAAAAGAATGGCAACAACCAGCAGTAATCCACCCAAACCATTCTTAAGCAGCAGATTGATTCGATCCTTGATTAGCTGCCAACTTTCGTCATATACCGTAATCTCAATACCCGGAGGCAGACGTTTTTTAGCCTCAACCACCCAGTCCTGCATTATTTTTGCTGACTCCAGTGAGTCTGCAGTAGCTGATCGACGAAGCGTCATCTGCACCGCCGGTTGACCTTGATACGTAAGATCAACCTGGTTGGGTTTTGCCCGACGTTGAACTTCAGCAATATCACCAAGCCGCACCAATCGACCAGACTGATCAGCAATCAATGGAAGCTGTTCAAATCCCAGCTCTGACCGCTGTTGACTAATACTGCGCAATTCACGCGCAACATCATCTCGACCAAAGGTACCCGCTGGAAGATCAAGTGAAACAGCCGATATTCGTTTACTGACATCTGCAAGCGAAAGTTTTATATCCTGCAAACGTGCCTGAGGGATCTGGATAGCTAACTCTTCTTCTGGCAGACCCAGGGTATCTATCTTTGCGATACCTAAATCTAGCAGTTCATGCTCTATACGCTGCACCAAGGCACGCAGTTCACGCATATCTTCCGTGCCATGCACGAGTAAGCGCGCAATATTTTCATAACGTGCGAGATGCGTGACAGATGGTGTTTCGGCCTCTGTCGGTAGATTACGCACACTACCGACCAACTCATCAACACGGCTACTGGCAGCGCCCATATCTGTGCCTTCTGGAAATTCCAGAACCACAGCACTGACACCACGTGTCGATGTTGATGTCATTTTTTCAAGACCATCAACACCGCGCAATGCCTGTTCTAGCGGTAGAGTTAAAGACCTTTCAACATCTTCTGCACTAGCACCAAGCCAGACCGTACGAACACTGACAACTTCCACCTCAAAGTTGGGAAAAAACTGTACATTTAGACTACTTAGCCCCCATGCCCCTGCAAGAATCATGATAGTCATTAACAGATTGGCAGCAACACGGTGTTGTGCAAAAGTACCGATTAAATCATTACGATGTGAGCTCTCCACAGGCAAACCCTATTTATCCGTAGCGATACGTAACAACAAGCCATTAATCGCATTGGGTAATTGAGTGGTAACCACATGACTGCCCTTGCTGAGTTCCGGTGATTGCACCAGTACGCGTGACTCACCTTGTGACAATCGAATTTCACCCATACGTTTAATCTGAATTGCGTGCATTCGATTGTCAGTATCAACGATATAGATACGATCAGCACCGTAGATCGCCTCATGTGGCAATGCAATTAAACTATCTTGCGCGGGCAACTTAAGATCAAGTTGCACAAAACGCCCCTGCTGAACATCAGCCGCATTGCCCTGAATCTCAAATAAACCATCCACACCACTACTGCCACTTACCACTTCACCGGCCATGCTACGAAGCTTTGTATTTACAGCCTTACCGTCAATTAAGCCTTTTGCGTGGAGTGTTACATTATTTTCAAGCGCGGCACGAATCTTAGATAGATAACGGCCTGGCACCTGGGCACGCACTACCAGCGCATCAATGTCATAAAGCTCCACCAGAGGATCACCTGTACGTGCACGTTTACCAGGAGAGACACGTAGACGAGAAATACGTCCATTAAATGGCGCTACAACTTTGCAACGCTCGAGTTCTCGTAGTGCTTGATCGCGCAGAGCTTTAGCCCTTGCGTGGCGAGCTTCTACCTGTACCAGTCGTGTCTGATGGTCATCAACAGCCTGTTGCCTGCTGCTCAATGCGATCGCCTGCCGTTCACTGGCCTGACGCGCACTATCCAGAGCTGTTTTTGCACTGATTTTTTTCTTTACCAGCCCTAGTAATCGCGACACTTCATTGCGCGTCAATGCCAATAGCCTTTTATCACGCGGCAAGGACTCAAGATTATTTTGGTGTTTGCGATGCTCAGCAACAATAGCGGCTTCAGCCTCCTTTAGCTCGGCCTCTCGCTGTAGTAACTGCAGCCGAACATCTTGATCGTCGAGGCTTAATAACAGATCCCCCTTACGCACCTCATCGCCTTCAATAACCTCAACAGTCTGTATATCCGCTGAAACTGCAGCAGTCAGTGTTGTAGACCATAATGATTCAACTTTTCCATAAAGCGTTAAGCTAGGCGAATAGCTTGAAGGTTCGACCTTTTGGATAGCAACAAGCCATGCTTTTTCAGGAACGACGACAGGTTCAGGCTTCACCTTGCTGAACTTTAATGCCAGGGCAATTAAGACAGCAACCGCCAAAATTATGATCGGCAATAACCCGCGTGATATTTTAGATCCTGTTCTAGAAGTCGTCATTACCGCATTCACGCTCTTAATAAAGAAATAAATTTAGTGATCAGATGCATCGTCAATCATATACCAGGCCACCAGCGCCCCAATGACCGATAAAACCGCAGCAGAGGCAAATGTTGCACTTGGACCAATCCCATCCCATGCCACACCACTGAGCAGACTGCCTAAAGCACCACCTGCACCAAAGCTCGCACTGGCATAAAGTGCCTGACCTCTTCCCTGTAGACGCCCACGAAAGTAATGCTGAACCAGGTGAATCCCGGCAGCGTGGAATGTTCCAAAAGTTGCAGCATGTAATAACTGGGCCAGCAATAACATCAATATTGAATCCGGCAGATAGCCTATCATTAGCCAGCGAACAGCTGCCAACATCAAGCTCGCGACTAAAACCATGCGTGCACCCCAGCGAACCAGCAAACGGTGCATAACGATAAAAATACCGACCTCAGCCAGGACACCCAGTGCCCAAAATTGACCGATCAGGGTTTTACTGTAGCCATGGTCTTCCATAAATATCGAATAAAAGGCGTAATACGGGCCGTGGCTCATCTGCATTAAAAATACAGCGATAAAAAATCCGATAATTGCGGGTTTCTTTAATACAGCCAGTAATGGTTCCTGATGAACAGGATGTGGCTCAGGATCAGGGTCTTTCACCAGTAAAGAACTCAGCCAAATACCCACAAAAATAAACATCACGGTAGGCAAAATAACTTCGGGGCCATAATAATCGACCAATATTCCTAAGACAATAACAACAACAATGAAACCCACCGAGCCCCATGCACGAATCTGCGCATAGCGAGCCACCCTTTCTTTAAGGTAGGTGATAGTCACTACCTCAAATTGTGGTAATGAGGCATTCCAAAAGAAGCTATACAGCGCCATAGCGAGTGCAATTGTCCAGAAGTCATCGGCATAAAACATACCGATAAAAACCAGTGCTGAAATGATTGATGCGGCGCGCACTATTCTCATACGATGACCGAGGTGGTCGCCAAGCCAGCCCCAAAGGTTTGGTGCCACGATCTTGGTCGCCATGAGAATGGCCATCAGCTGTCCAATAGCGACAGCATCATATCCGCGAAACTGTAGAAAAAGCCCCCAATAAGGGACGAGTGCACCCAGCAAGGCAAAATAAAAAAAATAGAAAGATGACAAACGCCAATAAGGCATTAATAACACCACAAACCGTAGGATGGTTAGAGCAAACCGAAATCCATCAAATCTTTAAGAATTAATGGATTTCGTACAATCTTAACTATCTGCCATTGAAGGGATGACTGGAGTTGCTGGATGCACATCGCCATTCTGGCCGCGTTGACGTAATGCATGGTCGAGCAAAATAATCGCTAGCATTGCCTCAGCTATTGGTGTGGCTCTAATACCAACGCAAGGATCATGGCGGCCCTTGGTAATAACATCGGTTGAACTACCTGCCACATCAACCGTCTGTCCTCCCAGACGAATACTTGACGTTGGCTTAAAGGCAACGCGCGCCACCACATCCTGGCCACTCGATATACCGCCCAACACACCACCTGCATTATTTGAAAGGAAACCTTCAGGTGTCATCTCATCACGATGCTCAGTACCCTTTTGCATCACACTTTGGAAGCCAGCACCAATTTCAACCCCCTTGGCGGCATTTATACCCATCATGGCGTGGGCAATATCCGCATCAAGACGGTCAAAAATAGGCTCACCCCAACCGGGTGGCACACCTGTAGCAACAACTGTCACTTCCGCACCAATAGAATCACCCGCTTTGCGTAGATCATCCATATAGTCCTCTAGTGCACTAACCTGCTGAGCATCTGGCCAAAAGAATGGATTTTCTTCCACAGGATCCCAACTAAAGCTCTCCGGTGTAATTGGCCCCAGTGCCGAAAGATAGCCCTGTACCTCAATACCGAATGCTTCTTTTAGGTATTTTTTAGCAACAGCTCCGGCTGCCACTCGCATTGCCGTTTCACGTGCTGAAGAACGTCCGCCGCCACGAAAATCACGCACACCGTATTTTTGGATATAGGTGTAATCTGCATGACCTGGGCGGAATTTCTGAGCAATATCACCATAATCTTTCGAGCGCTGGTCCGTGTTATGGATCAGCAGGCCAATTGGCGTACCCGTAGTTTTTCCCTCAAATACACCAGAGAGAATTTGCACCTCATCCATCTCACGTCTTTGCGTAGTATGGCGATTTTTACCCGGGCGGCGACGCTCAAGATCGGGCTGAATATCTGCTTCAGACAACGCCATTCCTGGCGGACAGCCATCAATAATGCAGCCAATAGCCAACCCATGGCTTTCGCCAAATGAAGTGACCGTGAAGAGTTTTCCAATAGTATTTCCTGACATAATGGGTATTGTACCAGTCACCTTGAACGAACGGCGAATCTTGTGGACGAAAGTTCCAGAAAGAAAAAAAGGAAATTATTGGTTCTTACCAGCACTTTTCCGCGCTGGAAAGACGATATCGAGCCACCATTTGTATTTGAATTGTGCCGCGCACTACATGATTTTGACATACATGTCATTGCGCCACATGCCGAAGGCAGTTTGAGCGAGGAACTTATGGATGGCATTCATGTTTATCGCTTCCACTACGCTCCTGAAAAATTAGAGAAACTGGCCTATAACGGGGGAATTTCAAGCAACCTTAAGACATCTCCTTGGAAGTACTTTTTAATACAGGGATTTTTGCTTTCACAATTCTTCCTTGCTTACCGTATCGCAAAAAAACATGACATCCACCTGATACATGCTCACTGGATGATACCTACTGGATTGATTGGTGCATCCCTTCGCGAACTGTTACCCGGTGAGAACCGTTTGGTAGTAACTGCTCACGGAGGTGACGTACACGGACTCAAAGGAAAAATTTTTAGCGCTCTACGCCGTTGGGTTGCCAAAGAAGCCGATTGTGTGAGTGTCGTCAGCCAAAACCTAAAACAAAAAGCCCTGAATGAGGCCTGGCCTGCCAAACACCTTGCTCTTGCACCTATGGGCGTTGATTTACAACAAAATTTCATACCTAAACTTCGTAACCAGACAAAGCCGACAGTTGTGTTTGCAGGAAGGCTCGTCAGTAAGAAAGGTGTAAGTCATCTTATTAGTGCCATGCATGAAGTTATTAAACATCTTCCCAACTGCCAATTACTCATTGCAGGCCACGGTCCATTACGCCAACAATTACAACAACAAACAGAAGAACTTGGCCTCTCACAGCACGTGTCTTTTTTAGGCCCATACACGATCACAGAACTTCCGAGTATTCTACAGCGTGGCAATATTGCTGCGTTTCCATTTGATACTGCAGTTAGTGGAGATGAAGAAGGCCTCGGTTTAACAACCATTGAAGCCATGGGATGTGGTATTCCTGTAATTGTAGGTAATGTTCCAGCTATTCACGATGTGGTGATTGATGAGGAAACAGGGTTAATTGTTGACCCTAAAGACTACAAAAAATTCAGCCAGCAGATTGTCGCCTTATTGCAAGACCCCGAGAAGCAAAAGCGATTGGTCGATAACGCCCATCGATTCGCCAGTAGCCATTTTGACTGGAAAGTATCTGCCAATACATACGAAATTATTTTTAACCGTATTTTGCCACCCTAACTAACGGTTTTTAGCACCCCGTACATAGCTCATCATGGCCGCTGCTTTCACGGCATACAGCTGAACCTTATAGGGCACAAATCTATTATCTACTAGATGCTGAGCTTGCCACTGGAAAAAAAACGCCAACCTTGATAACAAAGTAAAGACAAGGTGTTTTCGAAAGAAAGTGCTGGTTAACGGATCTAGTCTTGAATACAGCATCGTACGATAAACATCAGGATGATCCCGATAAAACAAAGGTGCTGAATAGCGAGCCGAATCTTCCATCCTTTGACAATATGACTTCACTGTATAGTTGGCTTTGTGTTCTACCCTCGCTCCAGGTAGATAAAGTGGGCGGGAATTATGGGCCAGTAACTTTACAATTAAGTCTCTATCTTCAAAACCGTAACGACTATAATCTGTGTTAAATCCACCCGCCTTGAGATAGAGAAGCTTACTGACAGCTAAATTACAACTTGTCATTGCATAAGGATTATCATGCTTAACCAGCAACTCTGCGCGACGGGACTCAACTTCTGAAATATATCTCGACCAAAAATCATCTCCATCACTACCAATTGGTCCGAACAAAAGCACAGCATCTGATTGCAATGCCGCCGTAATCAATAAAAAGTAGTCATCACTGCATGGAAAACAATCAACATCCAAAAAGATAATGTGCGATGCTTTCGAAAATAAAACCCCTGAATTACAGGCACCGGCCCGCCCCATATTATTATTGTGCCTGACCAGCTGGATCAGTGGATTATCAAATGACTCGAGCACCTCTGCAGTTTGATCAGTAGAGGCATCATCTACAACAATAATACCCACCATTAAACCATCAGGTTTTGGCATTTCCAGTAAACGATTTATCAGTTGGCCGACTGTAGCAGCACCATTATAAACTGGCACAATCACGTCTAAGGATAAGTCATTCTTCAAAATTTAAATTCTCAAGCTCTACAAGATCTGGCTGCCCTGTAACTTGCAATGCAAGCCCCCCATTACCAATATTAGTCACACAAATTATCCACTTAATAACAGACGGATGCCAAACTCTTGACTTCAATACATCAACAAGCATCTTACGCACTACAATCCAGTCACCAATACGGGCAAACTCTAGTAAATACCGCATAGCCGTCATAATTAAACGGGCATCTGAATAGCCTTTCTGGGAAAATCGCCATGCTACAAATTGCTCAGCCAGACCCGGGGAGCTGTTCAAAGGGTCTGATTGGCCAGAACGTCTTAGATAAGCTAAACGAAAAGCGAGCTCTTGCAAAGCAGTTTGGCGTGCACGCTGACTATAATTTTGCTGATGCTCTCCAATACGGTAATCCAATATTATTTTGGAACTATTACCTATCTCTCCTCGCTCCAAAAGGCGTAAAACAAGATCAACATCTTCTGCCCCATCCATCGCGTTTCGATAAGGTGTTTCAAGTAATGCATTACGTTGAATCATTAAACACGGATGAGCAAAACAGGTTTTTTTCAGACTTTGCGAAGCAATCAGATCTTGCGTACAAGGGTAATCAGATATCCCCATAGAGTGGCCTAACTTTGAGATGATGCGTACTTGCCCGCCACATCCCAACAAATGTTTATTAGTATTAAGGTAAGTTAATTGATCCTCGAATCTCTGAGGGCGGGCAATGTCATCACCGTCCATACGTGCAACCCACCTTGTTTGACAAAGCTGTATGCCAGTATTTAATGCATCAGAGATTCCTTTGCCCACATTAGGTGTTCTTTTGTATAACTTTCCTAAAATTTTCGTTCCAATGACATCGATTTTTTGCGGGTCAGAAACCCCGTCATCAATCAAATGAACTATTAATGGCAATAGCGTTTGATTTGCCAGACTTATCAAAGCCTCTTCTAACCAGGGGCATTCCCCTTTTACTGGCAACACCACACTAATCTCATCCCTCTCGATCACTCAGAGACCTCGCCATGAATTTTTGATTAAACGCTTTAGTTTCCTGGGACCTGGAAACTTGCCAAGAAATACTCTTGTAACAGGACTGCCTGCAAGTGCAATTTCAACTTTCTGAACCAAGGTTAAAGGCTCGCAGTGAGACAACCATCCTGCTACACCTTTCTTATTCTCTTTTACTAATTCCAATAAGGCTAACTGGTAATATTTCTTACGCAAAATTCTATTAAACGCATCATCTTTGATAGGTAGTTTTCTATCTCGTAATGACAAAAGATAGGTTAATTCATGACGAGCTGACTGATATGCGTCATATGACCGTGTTCCTAATGATTTACAGTAAACAGCACCTGAGTCACCGACGTAGTGAAAACCATGCTTGCTTACCTTAGATAGTCGTAGCCATAAATCCCAGTCCTCGTGATAAACCTCTCCATCAAAGCCATTTATATCCATCAATATTTCCCGCTTTACTAAAACACTATGGATAGGAAAAACATTAGCGGTTAATAGCTGTTCATAAACATTCCCAGTGGGATCAAAATCTGGTCTCAATTTCTTCTGTTTATTATTATCAATTTCTAACCAGTCACCATATAAAATATCAGAATTTACATCTAACTTTAGTGCACCTTCTAGCATAGAGGGCATCATGTAATCATCTGCATCGAGAAAACGCACCCACTTTCCTCGTGCTAAATTTAATCCCGTATTACGTGCTTCAGCTACCCCCCTATTATCCTCATGCCTGACAAAATGTAATCGCTGATCTTCTATTTTTTCAAGAACATGAAATGCTGAATGTGTAGATCCATCATCTATGACAATAACCTCTATTGGCACAGACTTTTCCACCAATACTGAATTTACTGCACGAAGGAGAAAATTCGCTTGATCGTAACAAGGAATAATAATTGAAACCTTAGGCAATTCAGCCTGATGTCTCACTTTATTTACCCCAATACTTATGCAGATAACCTAAAACACGTAAAATATGCATAGCGAATGCGACTGGAATAAAGCCCCGCCTCCCTACAACCACCATCAACCATCCAGAGGAAATCATTTTCCAGCCAACACGAATATTTCCATTAAATTTATCGAAATTACGGTGATACCCACCAGACCTGTATGCTGCTGACAACAACCACTTATAGCTAAAGCGAGACAGATCCACAACATGTGTGACAACACAGTCAGGGGCATAACGAATGATTTTCTGCTTCTTCTCCATTCGCCAAAAAAGATCAGTTTCATCCCCGCCAAAGACAATTTCGTTTCGAAAACCACCTAGAGCCTCCAGCACTTCGCGCTTTATCATCATATTCAGGCCATAGGGCGTCATAGGAAAGGCCATTATTATGGGATCATTTCCTAAATCAAGCGCACTTAGCATTCCGTCAAAATGCGAACTCCAAAAGTGGGGTAATTTCACTGGATATTTCAGTTTTGCACCACCACCCCAGGCATCTGATTCAGGATATTTATTTATCCAGGCTTGGTACATATGTAACAAGTTAGTAGGAGCTAATGCATCATCATCTAAATATAGAATCCACTTACCACGCGCTATCAAACGTCCAGCATTACGTGCATGAGAAACACCAGGCCGTGTTTCTGTCACCACCTCCATTTGTTGGAATGATGATTGCTGTAATTCTTTAACAATATTTAAAGTATCATCGTCGCTACCATTATCAACAACAATTAATTCATATTCCATCGCATCAAAATCTTGACGCAATACAGACCTTACCGAACCAGCAATTACGTTCGCACGATTTCTTGTAACGATAATCACACTAAACAATGGTGGTCTCATTTCTAATGACACAACTTAAACACTTATCTATCGAAAATTGATTCGAAAAAAGCCATCATGCGGCCCTCCTCGGCACATTCTGGTAATCGATCTTCGGGATATACTGGCTCCTTAGCCAACTGCATACGACGATTATCTTCAGCATCTGTCCATATCGCTTTGTCTGCTAGCGCTGTAATGCCCCCACATTCATCAATTTCCAGAAATGCAGCTAAATTAAAATCCATTCCAACATCTGGAGCCCCTGCGTAAATAGGAATTGTGTCTGATAAAAATGCTTCCATTATTTTCTCTGTCACATAACCCTCACTACGTACATTTTCAGCCGCAATTGAAAAGCGATAATTAGACATAAAGTCAAACTTATCAAGAAAATCACTTCCTATCGGCTTACTGTTATTCATAGAAAAACCTGGGGCTTCTACACGCTTACGTGTTGAAATTAATCGAAACAGTTTCTCTCGTTGAGAAACCGGATTCGAAAAAATAAAATTACAGAAGTGACTGCCTGCACTTGAACGTTTAAAATTTGATGACAGCAAATCACCTGGAGTTCTACCTAATTCATACAAACGTGGAACCCAAAGGGGAATTCTCAGGTGACGAGAGTCATCCACATGTCGACGAAAGGTTATTGCCCAATTACAATATTCAAAATCAGGCGATACATTTTCCCCGGTAAAAAAAATCACAGGTGCTTGTACTAAAGGAGGCAACTCCTGCATATGTTTAATTGTTCGGTATCGACCTCTATCTGTGACAAAACTTGATCGAATAATAAAATCTGGATTAATTGCATCAGCAATGAATTGGTATTTCTTTAAAAGAAAGGGGAAATAACAACTAAAATTATCTACCGAATAACCGGCCCAAAAATTTTCCACTGATAACTTTATAGTACGACGTTTCACAATAACCAAATCAGTAAAAAACTATTATTTATAGCCCATAAAAACAACACCACTTTATAGACAATGAAAAATTTATGCCTGGCTATGCCTTACAAGAAGAATAGCGATAAATGTAAGCATAAAAATTAACCTGATATTTGCTTCCAGTCCAGAACCGGTGCAACCAGGCCAGGTCGAGCTGATGTCCAATAAGGTGATTGACTCAAACCACCTTGAATCTTAAAGTTAAAATTTGGTGCATCCTGGCCAGGTTTCATATACCACTCTCTACAGTGCAGACTGGCTATCATCGAAACACGATATTCACCTTCATTAAGAAATTTTTTCGGTAACTCTGCTGTAAGAAGGTTTCGGCCTAACTTCAATTCTGGCCATTTTGACTGTTCATGATCCGTTTGGTAGGACCAAAAGAACAATTCTCCGTCAGCAGAGTAAAGAGTAAATCCTAAACATAATGCAGGGTCAATAACCTTAAGATCTAGTTCAATTGTAACGAAAACTGACTCATCATTACTGACATAACCCGTTTTTTGATTGCCATATGAATCACCCAGATAAAAACCTAGCAACATAAAAACAGGGGTATCAAATCGAGAATCTATTCTCCTCCATAAAGGTGGGGGGCTGTCCTCGCCACCAGCTAGGTAATGATGGATACACTCACGTACATTTCTACTGTCTTCAACTATCCTCCCGTCATTTATCCAGATAATCCGCTCACACAGTTGCTCGATAGCGTTCATATTGTGACTGACAAATAGGATCGTACGACCAGTTTCACTAATACCACCCATTTTGTTTAAGCACTTCTTCTGAAATTCAGCATCACCAACGGCCAGAACTTCATCTACAAGCATTACATCTGGCTCAAGATGAGCGGAAATAGCAAAAGCTAATCGGGTCTGCATGCCAGATGAGTAACGCTTTACCGGCGTATCTAAAAAATTTTCAAGACCGGAGAATTCGACAATTTGCTCAAATCTTCGGGAAATATCCATTCGCGACATACCCAAAATGGAGCCATTCAAGTAAATGTTTTCACGTCCAGTTAACTCAAGGTGAAAGCCCGTACCTACTTCTAGCAAGCTTGCAAATTTCCCCTTTAAAGAAATTCTTCCTGTAGAAGGCTCAGTAATTCGACTGATTAATTTCAGTAATGTTGACTTTCCCGAGCCATTTCGTCCGATAATTCCAACACGCTCACCTTCTTTGACATCAAAGCTCACCTCACGCAATGCCCAAAACAGCTCATCTTCGACGTTTGACTTACCCCTTCCCCTGTTGGACCAAAAGCTTGCCAAGCTATCTCTCAACGTTTGATAGGAAGGCGCCTGCTGATGCGATATTAGATAACTTTTTCCAAGTTGATCGGCCTTAATTACAGTATTTGGCATCAAATTACATCTGCAAAAGTACGCTCTGAACGGCGAAAATAACGAATTGAAATAAACAAGGTTAATGATCCGATCAACAGGCTATTTATAAGAGCAAATGTTGGCATCGGATAGTCACCGCCTAACAGGCACCATCTACATCCTTCGATAATACCTACCATGGGGTTTAAGTCATATAACCAGCGCCATGCATCAGGAACCTCTGATGCACTAAAACCCACAGGTGATATATACAGGCCTATCTGCACAACAAATGGAATAACAAAACGAATATCTCTATATCGAACATTAAGTGCAGATAGGCCTATACCGGTTCCTAGAGCAATGAGTATCCCCAAACCAAGAAAAAATGGCAAAAAAACAACCTGCCATCCGGGCCAAAAATCAAACCATAACATTAGCGGTATCAGCAGCAGCAAATTCACAAAGAAATCCATCGTTCCAGCCAAAACACTACTAACAGGCACAATCATTCGAGGGAAATATACCTTGGTAATCATTTGTGAATTCCCAACTACACTATTCGCAGAATCAGAAAATGTTGCCGCGAAAAATTGCCACGGTAATAACCCCGCAAAAACCAGAATGTGATAAGGAACCACGCTATCCTGTCCTAATCCCGCAACACGATGAAATACAACGGTCAAAACCAGCATTGTTAATAACGGTTTTAGCATTACCCATGCAATACCGATCAAGGTCTGCTTATACCTAACTTTTACATCTCTCCAGGCAAGAAAATAAAGTAATTCGCGAAATTGCCAAAAATCTCGCCAGTATTGCCGCCCTTGTTGTCCAGCTTCAATTACCAGTTCCTGTTGAACTAAACCCACCAAAACACCCCAATCAGCAACCTACAACATGTCTCTTACGACTGATTTACAGTCTCGAATGACTTATCCGATATATTGAATAAAAATAATAATAAAAATGATGCCTAAGCTTAATACACTATAACGCCACGAAAGTACTCGTCTACACTATCATTTCAATATTAAGTTGCGTTTCATGAGTTACATCTCATAAACAATCTCACACCCAAGGTTCATATTTATCTGACAACAGTTAAACTGCTATATCATGAAAAATCAAAAATTCTCACTAAGAAAGAAAATTGCAGCAAGTCTTCTTCTCAGTCTGTTAGTCACCATAATTGTTTATCAGCCAGGGTTAAGCGGTCCATTTATCTTCGATGACACTGTTCATATTAGCCATAACAAGCAAGTACAAATTATCGATTTATCCTGGTCATCCCTGACCCAGGCATCAAATTCATCACTAGCTCGCCCCCCCTGGCATCGCCCTCTTGCACAATTAACCTTTGGTATTAATCATGCGATCACGGGGCTTTCCACGCTTTATTTCAAGGCAACGAATCTAGCCATTCATCTATCCATTGGCATAATAATTTTTATAGTCAGTAGATTATTACTTTTAGCCAGTTTAAAGAATCACAAACCTACAATTTCAGACAGTCGAATCATGCTATTTGCCCTCGTTGTCAGTAGCATCTGGTTATTACATCCTTTAAACCTCAGCACTGTACTCTACACCGTCCAACGAATGACACAGATATCCGCATTATTTGTTTTATTCGGAATAGGAATGTACACCTCGGGAAGATTGACTTTTTCAGAAAATGGAAAAGGAATATGGCGAATGTGCCTGGCTTTTCCGATTTCAGGTATAGGACTTCTCGCAAAAGAAAACGCAGCACTATTTCCATTAATCATTCTAATTTGTGAACTCACATTGTTCCGAGGATTACAAATTCCCAAGAATGCCACCGCCATAGTTCTTATTCGTACGATCGGAATTTTTCTTCCATTGTTACTCGGAGTTATTTATCTCATTTCTCACCCTAGCGTATATGACTACGCAGGCAGGCCTTTTACCCTAGAAGAGCGTTTATTTACGGAATCACGCGTACTTTGGTTTTATCTACAGCTTATTTTTTCGCCCACACAAGATGCGCTAGGCCTGTTTCATGATGACTTCATAACAAGCAAAAGCATCATTGACCCCATTAATACAATATTTTCAGTCATAGCCTGGGCCATAACATTGGTCCTGGCACTTGTTTATTCTGCAAAAAAACCACTGATATGTTTTTCTATATTATTCTTCCTTGCTGCCCATGCGATGGAATCTAGCTTTATCCCACTGGAAATGATTTTCGAACACCGCAACTACCTGGCTAGCATCGGCCCAATTATGGCTCTGAGTTATTTAATAACCATTGCCTATACACACAAGAGCATCGATAAATTACTTATTACTTCAAGTGCATTGATCATAGTGACTTTTGCAACATTAACTTATCTACGAGCATACGATTGGCGAAATAGCACCAGCCTTACACTTACAGAAGTTAATCACCACCCTGAATCTCCCAGGGCAAATTTTAAGGCAGCTCAGCTTTATATTGGTCTACTAAACAACTCAGAGTCAGACTCAGTTTTATACACTGCATCAAGGACACACTTAGAAAAAATACTTGAAATAGACCCTGGGAATCCGAATAGCTTATTTGCATTAATCATTTTGAATTTACATACCAAACAAAGGCCTGAGCAGGAGTGGTTAAACATGCTAATAAAAGAGCTTCGTGATGGCGATATAGGCCCAACACGCTTATCAGTGAGTCAGTTTTCATTCTTAGTGCGATGGCATATAAACAAGAATTTCCCATTATCCACGGAAACAATGCATAACTTGTTCAATGCAGTACTATCAAGCAAGCGTATTAATAAGTTTGGCAGATCTAGTATCCTTTCGGCACGTCGTGCTTACTTTGATAAAGTACTAAATCAGCCCGAATTAGCACTGATCGACGCAAGAGAAGCTGCTAACCTCTGGCCAAGCCGTTGGCACTACCAGAAAAAACTCGCAGAATTAGCTTTCCAATTAAATTATTTTGACGAAGCTGTAACTGTACTCACCAATGCTATTCAACATGACCTTAGCAAACAACAGAAGACTGAAGCAGAATCACTTTTGAAAGTCGTACAGAAGGCGAACATTAATAAACAATGATTATTCCAAAAAATAAACTCAGTATCATTCTCCCCGCACTCAATGAGGCCGCATCCCTATCAAGTTTATTACCGGAATTACGCGACTATTTCCCTGATGCGGAAATAATAATCGTTGATGACAACTCAACTGATGAAACCGCCTTACTCTGTGAACAATCAGATGTCATTCACGTCAATAACCCCTATAACATGGGAAATGGTGCCGCAATAAAAAGAGGCGCTCGAGTTGCAAAAGGAGATACCTTGGTTTTCATGGATGCAGATGGCCAACATCTTCCATCACATGTAAAGCAACTTTTACAACGATTTAACAATGAAGATCTCGATATGCTGGTTGGTGCCCGCAAACAGCGACATCAGGCAAGTTTCTTAAGAAGAATAGGTAACAATTTATTCAACAAGATCGCCAGTTGGATGACAGAGCAAAATATCCTCGACCTAACTAGCGGTCTTCGTGTAGTTAAAGCCGCTCGTTTTCGAGAGTTTTTGCATTTATTACCCAACGGCTTTTCTTATCCAACGACTTCAACCATGGCCTTTTTTCGCTCAGGCTACACCGTCGGCTACCAATACGTTGATATCCAACAACGACAAGGGAAAAGTCACCTGAACATCTGGAAAGAAGGTAATCGGTTCTTATTGATCATTTTCAAAATTGGTGCCATGTACTCACCAATGAAACTCTTCATGCCAATAAGCGTAACCCTCTTCCTACTCGCCACCTCGTTATACGGTTTTACCTATTTTACACAAGGCCGCTTCACCAACATGAGCGCTCTGCTCTACAGCACTTCATTACTCACCTTTCTCATCGGCATTGTCTCAGAGCAAATTACCAGCCTGATGTTTGCCCGTCGTGATCGTGGTGGAGACTAGGAACGCCTTAATTCAGCCAGCCATTCACGCGCTGCATATCTTCAACCGTCAACGTGCCTGCCGCCTGCAACAGGCTTAGAGTATTCAACACGTAATCATAACGTGACTGGGCAAAGTCACGCTTGGCACGAAACAGGTCTCGCTGACTATTTAAAACATCAACCAATGTACGTGTACCAACATCAAAACCAGCCTCTGTCGCTTCCAGAGCACTCTGCGCAGAAACCTGGGCTGCCTTCAATGCACTAATTCGACTAATATTCGACTGTACACCTCGATAGGCATTTCTAACCTGACGATCAACTGAACGACGTTGCTGATCCAAACCCTGCTGCGATGCAGTCAATAGATGACGGGCCTGACGTGTAGCCGAATTGACAGAGCCACCACTGTATAACGGCACAGCCAATTGCAGGCCAATAGACCCTGAATTCACATCACTGACCACGGTCGAACCCGAGCGAGAACGACTCAAGGCTGCAACTACATCCAGACTTGGATAATGCCCTGCGTATCTCACGTCAATTTGTTTTCGCGCTATGTCTGCTGCCAGGCTGGCTGAACGGATTGTTGGATTATTCTTTTGCGCTATTGTGCTCCATTCATCAAGTGATGCCGGTTGTGGGGCAACCAAAGGAACATCCAGACGCATATCAGACAGGCTTGATGGCGAGGTTGAAATTATCTCACGCAGAGACTCCCAGGCGTTTCCAAGGCTATTTTCTGCAGTAATCTCGTTTGCGCGCGCCAAGTCAAAGCGTGCCTGTGCTTCATGCACATCAGTAATAGCGACCAAACCGACATCAAATCGTTGCTGAGCCTGGTCAAGCTGACGTGCAATGGCTTTTTTCTCTGTTTGAGCAAAGGTCTGGCTATCCTGTGCAGCCAATACGCCAAAATATGCCTGTGCAATACGCAACATTAAGGCCTGTTTCGCTGCATTATATTCAGAATCAGCCTGAGCCACCTGATCATCGGCCTGATCTACAGCGATGGAACGATCTTTTCGGAACAGTGGCTGCACAACTCTTAGTGCCAAGGCACTACTTGAAAAATTTTGATCAATACTTGGTGAAGTCAGAATATCCTGCTTTTGATAGGACAAGTCTCCACTCAGGGAAATATTCGGCAACAGCCCAGCCTTGGCCTGAGGACGCACCTCGTAACCTGCATCACGTGTGGCGCGTGCAGCGAGAATTTGAGGATCAGAATCTTGTGCCTGTTGGTAAAGACTCAACAGGTCAGCTGCACTTACAGATAAAGATGACAGCGCGATTCCTGTCGCAATAACAATGCGTTTCATTGAATTAACCCTTGGATATTTAAATACTTTACCGATAATGATGACAAGCTGACAATCACTCTTTATCTAACGGCATTCTTGGCACTAAAAGCTGTGGATCAATACGCCGATTACGCAGATTCATACGCCAATCGAGATGTGCACCCGTGACTCGCCCAGTCGCACCCACAGCGCCCACGACATCACCTTTTTTCACCACCTGCCCCACCTTAGCTGAAACCTTGCTCAAATGCAGGAAGGTTGATGACAATTTATGTCCATGATCAATTATCAAAGTACCACCAGAAAAAAATAAATCAGGTTCTGCCATGGTTACGATACCATCGGCAGGTGCTGAAACTGGCGTACCCGTTGGGCGTGCGATGTCTACACCAAAATGAGGGCGACGAGGCTTGCCATTGAGTACCCTCTGGCTGCCGTAAACACCACTGATACGGCCTTTCACCGGCCAGGCAAACCCGTCGAGAAAGTCAGCACGATCATCATTGCGCGTGCGAGCTGCCTTGACTACTGCGCTATCACGTCTAATGCGCTTTAAATCCTTTTCAGACCGGGGACTTACTTTTCGTTTGGGCAAGCCATCAATACGCTGAACTTTATATTGACGTTTTTTTACCTTTAAGGTGCGTTTTTCCAGCGAGCCATCAGCATAAACAATCTTTAAGTTCGATTCCGGGCCTGAATCACGCCCAAAACCCAGTAAAAATATGCCATTCTTTCCCACCAGAACAGGCTTATCGTCTTGCCATACACTGGCACCCTCTGCGCCTTGACCCACGAGCATCCCACCCTGAACAAAATTGCCTTCAATGCGGATATCAGCAGTCGCGCTAAATGAAACGACAAGAAAGAAACAGACAAGCTGCCAAAGCGCTCGTTTTACAAAATGCCGATGACTGGCTATTGAAATCAATTTGATCGCCCCAGATACTGACCACATGTCACAAAATTCTCCTATTACTGTACGTTCCACAGTTTACACCTGGTCGGAACTAATCCAAATGATCTCGCGCCACCGGCGCGAGCTGATTGCCGCAAACCTGATCGCAATACTTGGCGCACTGGTATCCGTACCGGTGCCTTTATTAATCCCCATATTGGTTGACGAAGTATTACTCAATCAACCGGGTGCCGCTGTTGAGTGGATACAGCGCTTTTTCCCTCAGGACTGGCATGGTCCAGTCCTCTCTATTACCGCCATGTTAGTACTGACGCTGGTACTGCGTTTTCTGACCCTTATCTTCAATGTTTGGCAGACTCGGGAATTTACCCTTATCGCCAAAGACGTTATTTATCGCATCAGGCGCGATCTCCTGTTGCGTCTACAACGTTTTTCAATGGCCGAATATGAAACTCTCGGAAGCAGCACGGTTGCCTCGCACCTGGTTACCGATCTAGACGCCATCGATGAGTTTGTCAGCCAGACAACCAGCAAGTTCATTGTTGCCGTACTCAGTGTACTGGGCACTGCCGGTGTACTGCTTTGGATACATTGGCAATTGGCACTTTTTATCCTGTTACTTAACCCTTTTGTGATTTACCTCACCACCCATTTTGGACGGCGTATGAAATCACTTAAACAGATGGAAAACCAGGCTTATCAAACCTTTCAGGAATCATTGGCGGAAACGCTCGATGCGATCAGTGAGATTCGCGCCAGTAATCGTGAAAAACATTACATTCAGCGAGTAATTGAGGCCGCAAGCAAAATTCGTGATGATTCTGCCAATTTCACATGGAAAAGTGATGCTGCCAATCGACTTTCATTTATGATCTTCTTGTTTGGTTTTGATATCTTCCGCGCCCTATCGATGATTATGGTGCTTTATTCAGGCCTCAGCATCGGTCAGATGCTTGCTGTATACGCCTACCTATGGTTCATGATGGGCCCCGTACAGGAAATCCTCAATATCCAATATGCCCACCATGCTGCCCGCGCTGCCCTGGGCCGTATCAACAAACTTATGGATGTTGGTCTTGAGCCAAGTTACCCACAGAAAGCCGACCCCTTCGCCGATAAAAAAACCGTCAGTATCCAGCTCAAAGATATCTGCTTCACCTACGATGGTGAAAACCCGATATTGAATAACGTTAATCTTGAGATCGCTGACGGAGAGAAGGTCGCTCTTGTCGGTGCCAGCGGCGGTGGCAAAACGACTCTGGTGCAGATAATTCTCGGCCTGTATCTTCCCAAACAGGGTGAGGTATTTTTCGATGGCGTACCAGTCTCGCAGATTGGCCTTGATAAAGTACGCGATAACGTTGCTACGGTGCTACAACACCCCGCATTATTTAATGACACCGTAAAAGCAAACCTCTCACTTGGACGTAACTATACATCCGAAGAAATATGGCAGGCACTTGAAGTCGCTCAACTCGCGACAGTCATCCAGGAGCTACCTCAGCAACTCGATACACTCATTGGTCGCAATGGCATTCGTCTATCAGGTGGACAGAGACAGCGTCTTGCCGTCGCACGTATGGTCTTGAGTAATCCTAGGGTCGTGATCCTGGATGAGGCGACTTCAGCACTCGATACGGTTACGGAACGCAAACTACATCAAGCACTCAATACCTTCCTTGAAGGCCGAACCACACTGATCATTGCACATCGTCTGAGCGCCGTACGCCAGGCTGATCGAGCGCTTGTTTTTGAAAATGGAGAGATCGTAGAAGACGGCACCCATGATCAACTCATACAGAGTGACGGGCTTTATGCCAGCCTTTATGCCCATAAACAAAAAAGAGATGCCTAGTGCCCGTCGTCCATAGCCGGTACAGGCCCGCATGGTGGCTGCGTAATGCGCATGCACAAACCCTTTGGCCAAGTTTATTCCGACAAAAACCAAAGATTGAAATCAGTCGGGAACGCGTTGAGCTAAAGGATGGGGATTTTATTGACCTGATATGGTCTGGCGAAAAATCAGCGCCTATTGTTTTATTCCTACACGGGCTTGAAGGGAATATCCATTCACACTACGCAGCCGGCATTATGCAACAACTCAACCAGGCGGGTTTTCGCGCCTGCCTTATGCACTTTCGCGGTTGCAGTGAAGAACCAAATCGCCTGCCTATCGCCTACCACAGTGGTAAAACAGATGACCCAGCAGAAATATCCGAGCACATTAAAAAACATCATGGCAGACAGCTATTTGGTGTCGTCGGCGTTTCCCTTGGTGGCAATGTCGCACTCAAATGGCTGGGTGAGCTAGGAGAGCAATGTGAACTGCAAAGAGCAGCGGTTATGTCGGTGCCCTTTATTCTCAATGATGCCGCTCTACGACTCAGGAAGGGGGCATCACGCTTTTATGAACGCCACCTCATTGGCAATCTCCAGGAGAGCTATCAGACTAAATTCAAACAGATAGAAAGCCCAGTAACTGTCAATGTAAAAAACCTCAGAACCTTCCGTCAATTTGATAATGAAGTAACAGCCCCACTGCATGGTTATAAGGATGTTGACGATTACTACACAACCTGTAGCAGTCGCCCATATATTTCAAAAATAAAAATTCCCACACTGATTTTGCACGCAAAAGACGATCCATTCATGTATCCCAGTACATCACCTGAAGAAAATGAACTCTCTGATCACGTCTATTTGGAATTAACCGCGCACGGAGGCCACATGGGATTTATCAGTGGCAAATTTCCTGGCAAAGCGACGTATTGGGCAGAGAAAAGACTCGCAGAGTGGATGTCAGGGGAAATTCAGGCTTGAATATGACCAAACTCGGATTCGTGTTATTTTTTGCAGCGTAGTCCTATAGAAAGAACACTGGCTAAAAACAGGTAACCGATATGTCATCAGAAAACTCATCTGACAAACTTGACCGCATTGTTGCGCAAGCGCGCAAAAATCAGGAATCGAGAGAGGCGGGATACCGCGAAAAGTCACTAAAAATGTACCCATGGGTTTGTGGTCGCTGTGCAAGGGAATTTACCCGCGAGAATCTACGTGAGTTAACCGTGCATCATCGTGACCACAATCATGACAACAACCCGGAAGATGGCAGTAACTGGGAGCTTTTATGCCTGTACTGCCATGATAACGAGCACTCTCGCTACATCGATAATGTTCAAGGTGATACAGCTGCGAGTGCACAAAAAAATACTACCAGCCACAACCCCTTTGCAGATCTGGCCTCCATGCTCAAAGACAAGGAATAAAAGTTACGCCCTGGCTCTTTGGCAATACAGGTAGCGATACAAAATCATTAATCCAGTTTTTATGAATTAAGTATCCTTTATCCCATCTATCAAACCTCAGCTAACAGCGTCCTTACCTCTGACGCCAGCTGCTCTAAAGTATAAGGCTTTTCCAGTATAGGGCTAGCCAATATGGCTTCATTAGGAGTGACTTCAATGTTTTTTGTATAGCCAGTTGTCAGCAATATTTTTATTTCTGGGTATTCCTCAATAGCTTTTTCAGCAAGTTCATATCCATTCATCCCACCTGGCATCATGATATCGGTGAAAACAAGATCGACATCTGTGTATTCGTCTAATTTCTTGAGCGCCGCATTGCCATCAGTCGCTGTCACAACCTTGTAACCTATTGACTCCAGGGCCGATTGCGCAAGACTCACTAATGCTGTCTCATCATCGACCACGAGAATAGTGCCACTGCCGGTGAAGTCATGTGAATTGTTAGTAGGCTCAGGTTGTTTGGAGGTGTCCGGAATTACCTGCTGCTGTGTACGAGGGAGATACAAATTGAAATTCGTGCCAACACCCACTTCAGAGTCAACATGAATATACCCGCCACAACGTTTTATGAAGCCGAACACCATAGAGAGACCTAAACCGGTACCCTTGCCTTCCGGTTTGGTCGTGAAAAATGGTTCAAATATCCGATCCTGTAACTCAGATGAAATGCCATGACCATCATCAATGATAGATAACTGGACATAGTCACCGGGCTTTGCCCCAGGGTGTCGGCCGCAATAGCTTTCATCTAATGTTTGGTTAGAGGTCTTAATGATAAGCTTGCCGCGTCCATCCATTGCATCACGTGCATTGATCGTAAGATTCAAGAGTGCATTCTCAAAGTCTCCAGGATCTATATCGCTTAAACCAAGATCGCTATCGAGTTGCTCTTCCAGCAAAATATCAGGCGTAAGTGCACGCATGATCATACTTGCCATGCCCTCGATAAGCTCATTGAGACTGACCGAAGAGGTCTGACTCACTTTGTTTCTAGAGAAACCCAGCAATTGCTTGGTCAGATCAATTGCACGCTGCGTAGATATTTTTAAGGTATCGATACGTTTGCTGGTTTTCTCTTTTGAGGAGAGCTGCCGCTCAAGTAAATTCAAATTGCCCTGAATTATACCAAGGATATTATTGAAATCGTGCGCGATGCCGCCTGTGAGCTGACCTACAGCCTCCATCTTTTGGGTGCGACGAAGAATTTCCTCATGTAGTTTGTTCTCATCCTTGATACGAATTGCAGAAATGATTGTGCCAAAGGACTTAAGTAATGGTTGAAGAAATTCAATATCAACCTGATCGTAGCCTCCAGACTTATTAGCGACTCCCATCATCCCAACCAACTTATCTCCTGCACTTACAGGAATACCAAGAAATGCATTCAAAGGAGGGGGCCCGGCGGGTAAACCACCACTCCTCGGATCGCTTTGTGGGTCATTAGCTATGACGGGTTCTTCCTTCACCATAACCTCGCCAAAAAGAGTTTCGAGATTATGGAATTCCAGGCCCTTTTCTACATTATTTTCATAGAACAACTTTGTCTCATCGTTCCATGCAATATTAGTGACTGCCAGTGTTTTAAGATAGGGTTTAGCCTCATGATCATAGATTACTTCACCGATAAATCCGTATTCACTCTCGGTAATGTCAAGAATAAAACCAAGTACATCGTCGAATAATATATCTCTCTCCACTTCAGAAATATAGGCATTCTCAATAACTGAAATTCCATTCAATAGTTTATTAAGAGACTCTAACTGCCTCTCCTGTTGCCTGCGCTCAGTAATATTAACAACAAAGACAATATACTCACTAGGGTGGCGTTTAATGAGAGAACCACCAATCATAATAGGCACTCTATGACCGTCTTTATGAATTAGTTCTTTCTCAAAAGGTGCAAATTTACCCGTTCTTTCTGCCTCTTCGAGGGCCATGTTATCAAGCTGACGATACTCCTCCGGTGTTAGCTTGTTTCTATTCAGCTTTCCATCTTCAACGTCATGTCGGGAATAGCCCAGCATTCCCAAAACAGCTTCATTGGCATCAAGGATATCTCCAGCATCATTAGAGCTAATAACACCAACAAAACTTGACTCTTTCCATTTTTTAAATAATTCAGCATAGGTTCTATTCTCTTCCCCTACCTTCTCCCATTCAGTAATGTCCTGAATCATTCCAATGGAACGAATGATCTTTCCATCAGCATCTTTTTCATGCCTGCATTTTTCATGGACAACACGGATTATCCCTGTGTCATGCCGAACAATACGGTGCGTAAAGCTGTAGGAATCTTCGCCTTTTCTAACTGAATCGGTATAGGCCGTTTCAGCGGCTTCTCTATCATCAGGGTGAATACGTTCAACAAACCCCTCATATGTTGCAGCGAAACCATCCTGAGGCAGACCAAAAATTTGGTAGACCTCATCCGACCATATGATTTCATTCGTCAGCAGATCCAATTCCCAGCTACCAAGATGGGCAATTTTTTGTGACTCTTTCAGTAATGCGTCACTCTTTCTTAAGGAAGTTTCAACTTGCTGTCTTTGTTCAATATTAATTTTCAGTTGGCGATTATGCTTGATCAATGAGGCATATCGCCAAACAGCAGCAAGAATAATGATTAATACCAAGACCCCACTCATCACCCAAAAGACTTTATCGACCGTCCAGTAAGGCACTGATCTCACATGCCATTTTTTATATATCTCTCCGTACCTTGGGGAATTAACAAACTGCTGTACGGCTGAGTTAAGCCTTGCATGCAGTAGCTTGTCATCTTTTCTAACAGCGATACCGCGTTTTATCTCCGTAACAACGCCTTCTGCAACACTGATACTTTCTTCAAGCCCTGTTGTTTCTATAATTTTCTTTATTACAGGCAACGGATAGACAATAGCATCTACTTCTGAAGATAAAAGTGCAAACAAGGCATCGTTGACTGTCTCAAAAACCAGGGTCTCAACATCTTTACGTTTTTGCATTAGCGCTACAGCCACATTAAATCTGACAACAGCAACCTTGTGACCAGCCAAGTCAAATTCATTTTTAATATGATCCATGGAGCTACGCACAAAAATAGCAACTGGAAATGTCTCTACAGGATATGTGAAGGCATAAACATTTTGGCGCGAAACAGTAATCCCGAGATTGGGAATAAGATCAGCACGGCCGTCTAACAAGGCCTTGTTGACATTGCTCCATGAGTCTTCTTTGCGGTAGGTGACCCGAAGGTTGGCAATTCTGGCAACCTCATCCATGACATCTATAGCAAAACCTATTGAGTTTCCCTCTTTATCAGTACTGTACTGTGGAGCGAATTCGTCTGGAACTGCAGCGATTACATCTAGAGGCTTTGTGAAATAATGCGCATCGGCATGTGCAATATTAAGAAAAATCGTTAACGTTAGAAATAAAATTAGATCGTGTGTCTTCATCCTTGATATCCCTAAAATACTCTCTTTATGAGGTTTGAAATCAAATTGCGAGAAAACAAGTCCGTGTTCCTGGCAATTTACCAAACACACACTGAATCTGTCAGGTAGCATCTAAAAACATCATCGGCAGGTTAAAGGGAAACTTAAAATGTTCCTGGATTTATAGCAAAACATTTAAGTAAAAAAATTATGCTAAAACAATAAACAGACCTTCTGTGGGAGAACAAAAGTATAGATAATTCGCGGAATTTTCGCCTACAGTAAAATCTCACAACTTATAACACTAGTTCCGAATTTATTGGCACAGTTTCAACTGACCTCCAGGCAATAGCACTTCAACCAAGTGGGTAGGCCTCATCATCATCCAGACCCAGTAATTGACTACCAATATTCAGGCCTTGTTCGCAAAAGCCCTCCAGCTGAGCCCAGACGTCATCAACACTCATCACTTCATCCATAGTGCTGTTGATAACCCGGAGCTGATAGCGCCCTTCAGAACGTTTATCTGTAGGACTCAATTCGCTACTGACAAACACCACAGGGGCACTTTCACCTTCTTTTACAAAGGCCATTAAATACTTATATTCAGCGACATCTTTAGATTCAATATCGCCAAGTACTGTCACTCCATATTCGCCGTATTGGTAGCGTTTTAATGGAATAGCGGTTTGGATATTTGGAAATGCCATTAAGCGTCCTCATGCCGATTGACCATACTTTAATCTCAAAAAGCTGTAGTGCCGCTACTTAAAGCTACAGCGATAAAAAACGCACCAATATGCTGATCTAACCATCAATAAGAAGCACCCACGTTTTCACGGTTTTAGCCTTGCGACAGGCATGCTAGGCTTCGCATATCACTTTTTACCATTTTGAAAAATCATGCCTTATTTTGTTTATTACGTCACCATAAATCCTAGCAACAATACTAAAGCACTGGAACACGTAGAAACCTTTGAAGAATTCAAGGAAGCTCGCAATCTGGCTCGTGAAAAACGTGCCGAGATCGGCAGGGAAAACACGTTGCGAGACTGCCGCCTGATACATGCCAAAAACAGTGTAGAAGCTGAAAAGTTACTCAGCGCACCACGCGAAGAACGCATCGTTGGCGAGGATTAAACCTAAGGTGCAAGTGCCAGACGTAGACGCAGGCCTATCTCTGAAGAGTAGCCAACCGTAGCGTAATCAATATTGCCCTGGCTATCGACAATAAAACTTGCAGGTACACCACGTACATCCCATGCCCTTGCCAAATCGCCAGACTCATCCATCAATACTGGCATCTGTAGATCATTCTCTTGTAGGTACTGCTGAATCTCAGACGCAGTTCCTGATGTCGTTGCCACAGCAATCACGACATAATCTTCGGCGATACTGCTGATACTCCCCTCTTCTAAGCGGCAGATGGGACACCAGGTAGCCCAGAAATGTACCAGTACCGGCTTTCCCCGATGATTTTGCAAAGCCATCGGGGCGTTTGTCAGTGAAGCCCCAGCCAAAGGAGGAGCTACACCTTTAGGCATACCACGGGCCTGCCACCACTGCACCACGGCAACAATCAATATCAATATGGCAATATCACGTAACCACACTGTCCAGCGGCGTGACACTTTTTTAGGCTCAGATTTCACAGAATAACAACTTCAAAGAATGGGATCAGCGCTGTGCAAGCTTATTATCAGCTCGGTATTCGTCATAGAAGGCTAAAACCTTCACAACGTAACGTTGTGTCTCGGGATAAGGAGGGATTTTATTGCCGTATGAGATAACGGCATTTTCACCCGCATTGTATGCCGCCAGTGCAAGCTGCAAATCGAAATCAAACATTTTCAGTAACTTACTCAGGTAGCGAGTACCACCACGCAAATTCTGTTGTGGATCATAAGAGTTTTCTACCCCTAGCGATACCGCTGTGGCTGGCATCAACTGCATCAGACCTACAGCACCTTTACTCGACACCACATCTGTCCGATAAGCCGATTCAGCTCGCACCACGGCGTGTACCAGGGCTGGCCGTAAACGGCTATCGCGTGCAGCAGCTTCAATTAAGGGGGTTAATTTTTTGCGCCTGGCACGTAACTCAGCCCATGTATCACTTGATGCCACTTCCGCACCGCCAAAACGAAAGCGTTTCACCAGACGGTAATGACGCCCTTCCATTGGCTTATCGGTTAGATAGGTACGACCTTCTGCATCTTTATATTTGTACACATCAGCCTGGGCTGACGATGCAAAGCCCAGACAAAGCGTGATCAATAAAAATAAGGGATGGCGAAGATTCATATTCTGGATTCTAGCAATTTAGGTGAAAAAGCCCAGCTATTCGATTGATTAATTTACTTTTTTGCCAATCAGTCGACTATTCAACAAGTAACCAGGATGTTTATCGGCACAAATGACTATTCCTTAATCCAGCACAAAACCTTGTTATTTGCGGGCATTTCAATATCCTCAAGCAAACGTAATCCTGCCCCACTAGCCAGCCCCTCCAGCCAGGTTTTATCCTTAATGCCGCTATCTGGATCACGTGACTTCAGCCACTGATCAAATCTTTCATTACTCAGCGAAGTAAACTGACCCTCAATATTAAAAGGGCCATAGAGCAGGAAAAGTCCCCGTTCGGACAGTATCTCTCCTACACCTGAAAACATCGCCACCACTGCCGCATCATCCATGATATGTGCAGTATTGGCGCTAAAAACAGCGTCATAACTCTCCCCAGGCCAAGTATCCTTCAACACATTTAGAGACAAAGGCGCGAAGATATTTGAAGATGAGTCCTCTGCCAGCCAGGCCCTAATACCCTCATGGTACTGGACTTGATCACTTGTCTGCCAGGTTAGTTGAGGTAACTCAGGAGCAAAATACACTGCATGCTGCCCTGTTCCACTGCCAATTTCCAAAAGATTCCTGGAATTAACAAGATAGTGTTTCAGTACATCAAGTATTGGCTTCCTGTTTTGCTCGCAGGATTCTGAATAAGGCTTATTCACTAACGTCCACAGCACTTTTTGTATTTTTTACCGCTCCCACAAGGACAGGGATCATTACGCCCAACCTTGGGACCATCATTTCTCTGCGTCTGTGGTTTCGGTGTTTCGCCATCAACGTAATACCAACGACCATCCAGCTTGGCAAAACGGCTGCTTTCATGGTGTCGCTTGAGTGCTCCATTTTCTTTAAAGGTTGCAGAAAACTCGACAATGCCTTGATCATCGTTTTTGCCGCCAGCTTCAATACTGAGAATTTCAAGTGTTTGCCATTCAGACTCAGCGGCCCATTTTTCAGTAGCGGCCTTATCCCAATCTTGACGATGATCTGGATGCAGGGTGTCTCCAAGATAGTCGATTTCAGCAACCACGTAGGCGCTAAAGCGTGAACGCATCAAGGCTTCTGCCGTTTTAGCGACCTCCGCACCACTAATAATTGCGCCACAACAATCTGCGTAGGGCTTACCGGAACCACAATGACAATTTTGCATAGATTTCACTCGCTAGTAATTTAGTCGTGAATTCTACTACAGAGTCAGTAAAAGAAACCTAGGCAGATCTATCATTCGTCCATCGCTCTAACTGCTGATCTTTACCCGGGTCGGCATCGATATAACAGCCAGGTGCTGTTGTTGCGGCTACAGGTACTGATTGCCCACTTACCATGGCATCAAGCGCATTTCGCAGGAGATGGCGTGTCACTATAGGTTTGGTATATCCCAGACCATACTGGTCATCAACAGCACCGCGAAACTGAATACGGTGCTGAGCATCCAAAATAAACACATCCCCGGTACTTTCTACGCCCAACATCTCAGCCAGCGTAAAACCTCCCTTAGCGATAAAGACTGCAGGCCCGGCAAAACTTCCAGCATCGCTGCCTAAAGCCGAACGACCGAGTAATTCATTCAGGTAGAGCACAACGAAATTAAAACCTTTTGACTCATATTCAATAGCCATTTTTGCCAATCGTGGGCCATAGGCCTTTGAAACCGGACAATCAGGATCACGTACCGCAACGACCGTACCGCGATCACCCTGTATTTCGTGCAGAGAGACATCCCCTCCAAACACGCGTCCAAGCTTGATATCCGCAATTTTTCTACCAATACCCGCTTTAGTAGGATCAAGAGGTTGCGGCCCAAGCCATTCAGTAGGAATACGACCTTCAATCGGCTTCACATGGTCTGCAATAACAACACCAACGCTACAGAGCACCATAACTGACATGACGCTGAATGTTTTGAGATTAAATTCCATTGTCGAATCCTTATACATTATTTATAGAGTAGACCGAGCCAGGTAAGATTTCTTTTCAGATTTTAGGGAATACACAGACTGGTCATATGTATCCAAATTGCGGGGACGAGTAATACCCGCCTAAAGACCAAGTTCTTTCCAGAGTTTATCAATACGCTTAATCGACACCGGATAAAGTGTTTTCACTTCTTGTGCAAACAATGAAATACGTAATTCCTCGAGTTGCCAGCGAATCTGCTGCAGGCGTAGATCGATCAGGCCTTTGCCTCTCGCCTGCTGATCACGCATCTTCCAGCGTTCAAGAATTTCAGCCATCTCTCGCATTGCCTGTTGATCGCGTGCATGACCACCACCCTTGAGTTTTTCCAGCCGCAATTCCAGAGCACGCAGATAGCGGCCATATTGCTGGAGTTGGTCACTCGGCACTTCCTCCAGGAAACCGAGATAAACCAGACTATCCAGCTGACTCTGCATATCCTGTACCGAGCTCAAGAGATTAAGCTGATTCATTGCAGAAAGTGCCTTGCGAATACGGTGATAAGCCGCCAGCACATCACGTACGAGTAGCGATGTTTTCTTATGTATTTCAACCAAGTGTTCTCTACCCTGATCGAGACACTGAATAAAGGCAGTTCGATCACGCACGGCACAGGCATCAGACAAAAATGTTTCATCAAAGGACAACATCAAGAGCTGCTCTTCTAGGTTAGATACCGCATCTTTTTCCTTTTTACTTAGCTTTGCACCAGCAGCCGGAGGCACCTTCGCATAATGCAACCGCATCATCTGGACATCATCAACCTGTTTACGTAAATAGCGAACGGTCTTATTCAAGCGCAGCATCAATAAACGGCGCAAACCAGCACGCTGGGCAAGCTGCGCTCTGGCTTCCGAATCAAGACAGCGCACTGCCACGCTATCACCCTCATCAACCAAGGCCGGAAAGGCACGCAATGTCATTCCACCTGATTGCGTTTCTATCGACTCAGGCAAATCACCGAAGGTCCAATCCTTGAGACCTTCCTGCTCTAGTGCATGATGACTTGCAACCGAGCTTTCTCCCACAACGGCCGCATCGGCATAGTCACGCTGCAGTAATATCAGGTCACGAGAATAGGCCAAAACTTCCATTCCATCAGCGCTAAGCAGGCGAATACGCATACGAAGAAAATCGGGCAACACCTCGGTTTGCCAGGCATCTTCAGGTACATGAACACCGGTAATCTTTTTTAACCTTGCACCAAGAGACTGCAACAGAGGCTCTTCTCTCGCCTGCATCTGTTCAAGACAACGTCTTGCATGATCTGGCACAGGTACAAACTTACGGCGTAGAGACTTTGGCAGTCCCTTAATCAGGGCAATGACTTTTTCTTCAATCAACCCCGGAACCAGCCAGTCTACATACCCCTCACTTAGTTGATTAAGCACAGGTAATGGCACATGCAAGGTTACTCCGTCGGCCTCATGGCCAGGTTCAAAATGATAGCTCAAGGGCAACTGCATACCGTTCAGGTCAAAATGATCAGGGAACTGTGCCTGATCAACGCCTTTTGTATTACTCTGAATATCCTCAAGTCGCATGTGTAGTACTTTGGCGTGTTCTGCACCTTTACGTAACCATTGCTCTAGTTGCGTAACGCTATAAATACCTTGAGGAATACGCTTATCATAAAAGGCATAGACAACTTCATCATCGACCAAAATATCGCGTCGGCGCGACTTGGCCTCTTGCTCGTGTAAACTTTCTATCAACTCAAGATTGTGTCGCCAAAAAGGAGCTCGGGTCTGTAAATCAGATTCAACCAGACCAAACCTAAGCATGATTTCGCGTGATATTTCAGCATCGATGGGGCCGTAATTAATACGCCGACGCGGCACAATCGGCAGGCCATACAGTGAGACCTTCTCATAGGCACCAACCTGTCCTCGTTTGGCCTGCCAGTGCGGTTCCGAATAGCTACGTTTAACCAAGTGACCAGCAAGAGCCTCCAGCCACTCAGGTTGTATCTGTGCCACTCCACGCGCATACAAACGTGTTGTTTCAACGAGCTCTGCAGCCACTAACCATTTAGGCTGTTGCTTGAACTGGCTGGAACCGGGAAAAATATGGAAATGTGTATTTCGTGCACCGAGGTAATCACGGTTTTTACCAGTGGTACGAAAACCCAGGTGACTGAGCAGACCGGAGAGCACTGCCTTATGCACCATTTCATAACTTGCAGGTTTAGTATTATCGCGATATCCCAACTCATGCATCTGAGTACGTAATTGCGTGTGAATGTCATACCACTCCCTAACACGACTTGGCGCAAGAAAATGCTCACGACACAGCCGCTCAAATTTGCGGCGCGTTAGATGGGCACGTTTTTCTTGTAAAAAATCCCATAGATTCAACATGCCCAGGTAATCCGATTTTTCATCGGCAAACATGGCATGCGCCTCATCGGCAAGCTGCTGCTTATCTAACGGTCTATCGCGTGGGTCTTGCACGGATAAAGCAGCACCAATCACGAGTAGCTCACGTAAACATCCACCGTGTGCAGACTCCAGTAACATACGCCCAACCCTTGGATCGATGGGCAGACTGGCTAATTTGCGGCCCAGCTTGGTAATTTTACGCAGGCCATCAACTGCTCCCAGCTCATGCAAGACACGATAACCGTCCTTGATCATGCGTTGATCTGGAGGATCTACAAAAGGAAATGCCTCAATATCACCAAAACCAAGCGCCTTCATCTGCAGGATAACTGAAGCCAGATTAGTACGCTGTATCTCTGCCTCGGTAAAGGCACTGCGCCCGGCAAAGTCTTCTTCGCTATACAGGCGAATACAGACACCCGCAGCCACACGACCACACCGGCCTTTACGCTGGTCAGCGCTGGCCTGTGAAATAGCCTCTATCGGCAAACGCTGGATTTTACTGCGTGCACTGTAACGGCTAATACGGGCAAACCCTGTATCAATGACATTACGAATGCCCGGTACGGTAAGTGAGGTTTCTGCCACATTTGTTGCAAGCACAATTCGACGCTGTCCACCGCGATGAAAGATCTTGGTCTGCTCGGCCGGGCTTAATCGAGCAAATAACGGCAGTACTTCGGTTGCCGACAATCGATGCTTTCGCAGTGTTTCTGCTGCTTCTCGAATCTCACGCTCACCTGAGAAAAAAATTAAAATGTCGCCACGGTCTAAGGCTGACAATTCGTCAACCGCATCAACAATTGCCTGCTGAAGGTCTACGCCACTCTCGTCTTTATTGACAAGGGGTGGCCGATAGCGCACCTCAACCGGATAAGTGCGTCCTGAAACTTCAATTACTGGTGCATTATCAAAGTGTCGGGAAAAACGCTTTGGATCTATCGTCGCAGAGGTAATGATCAGCTTAAGATCTGGCCGCTTGGGCAATAGCTGCTTTAGATATCCGAGTAGAAAATCAATATTAAGGCTTCGCTCATGAGCCTCGTCAATGATCAGGGTATCGTAATCACTGAGAAAACGATCGCGCTGAACCTCTGCCAGCAAGATGCCATCGGTCATCAGCTTGACATGGCTTTGATCAGACATGCGATCAGCAAAGCGCACCTTATAGCCCACGCTCTGACCGACCTCCTGCCCCAACTCCTCTGCGACACGGGCTGCCAGACTGCGTGCGGCAATTCTTCTGGGTTGCGTGTGGCCGATTCGACCAAATACACCTCGCCCAAGGGAAAGGCATATTTTGGGCAGCTGGGTTGACTTGCCCGAGCCGGTCTCACCGCAAAGTACAACAACCTGATGCTTGGCAATGAGATCGCGTATCTCGTCTAAACGTTCAACCACAGGCAGGCCGGGCGGAAAAGTTGCTTCAGGCAATGCCTTTTGGCGCATTGCTACCATTTGTAAAGATGCACTGAGCCTGGCCGTCAATTTTTCTTCAAGCTTGATTCTTGTCTCATCAGCCAATGCCGAACGCTGCAATTCTTTTAAACCACGACGAAGCATATGCCTATCGCGAATCAGGCACTGTTTAATCTTTGTCGGCAACTGTTTAATAAAATCTGTCATGAAGGAGAACAGCGGTAAGCAATGGGCGCGATTGTAGCTTAATTCGTATTCCTTACCGGCAATCATATAAAAGCGAACAATATTTTTACACAGATCAAACAGTTAACCCATTTTTATGCCTTTATTGATTCATAAAACGTTATGCTTACCCGAGCATTTAAGACTTTATTGCCATATTTAAGCTACTCCAGCATCGTTAACTGTTTTGGAAAACTAAAAGCCGCAATGAACACACCTCAGCAATCTGCACAAAACAAACCGCAAATAGAAATACGTACTGGCTGGGTTGTAAGCAGTGGCTTTGCACTGGTTATCTTCCTCATGCTAAGCAGCATTATCGCTGGTTTGTACACATTCTCGTTACACAACAGGCAACTCACATCTACAACTGTTGATGCTAACCGTAAAATTCATCTGGCATTTTCAATGCGTGACGCTATCCGAGATCGAGTCGATATTTTACGTGCCATGCTCGTTACCCACGACTCTTTTAAAAGAGAAGAACTCCGCGCTGCATATTTTTCCCATGCTGCTCGCTATATGAGCGCACGCAATGAACTTGAAGCACTACTCAGACAAGCCAGTGAAATTACCTTATTAAATCAACTGAACGATATTGCAAAAAAATCGGGGTCATCGAGTCAACTGGCTCTCTCAACCCTTAATGAGTTTGATGCACCAACGAATATTGCATTACAGAATATTGTATCCCGTTCGATTTTAAGGCATCTCCAACTTTTTTCTGAACTTGAAAAAATGGTTTCGCTACAAAAAGAAATAATGAACGACGTCATTGTGCAATCGGATAGTGATTTTCAAGACACCCTTGTTATAGCCATAATTATCGGACTCACCGCAATCACTATCGCTATCTTTACTGCCTGGATTGTAATCCAGCGCGCGGTGGCAAAAAATCGCCAATTATCCTTTCAAGCCTCTCATGATGCGTTAACGAAACTACCAAATCGAGCAGCCTTTGAGCGAGCACTGGCCTGGCTGCTGGAAGAATCAGCCGATGATGATTCTGCACACGTAGTGTTATTTATGGACCTTGATCAGTTCAAAATCGTTAATGACACCAAAGGACACCAGGCAGGTGACCTTTTACTGCGTGTACTCAGCGAACACATGCAAAAGCAAATTCGAAGCTCCGATATGCTGGCTCGCCTTGGTGGCGATGAATTTGGCGTTTTACTTCGCTATACCACACCACACTTTGGCGAAGCCGTTGCCAATAAAATACGTAAAGCCGTTGAAGAATTTGAATTTACCTACGATGAACAGCTATTTAAAATTGGTGTCAGTATCGGAATGACCCCCTTCACTGGACGCAATTTCACCCTGGAAAAACTGTTAAGTACAACAGATGCCTCGTGCTTTATCGCAAAAGATGCCGGTAGAAACCGTGTCCATAGATCAGATCTGCACGAACATGAAGTTTCTCAGCGTAGTGGCGAAATGCGCTGGGCATCCCGTATCGCCGAAGCGATCGATCAGGAGCAGTTTGTTTTACATGGCCAGGTCATGCATTCGCTTGCTGAGCAACCTCGTACTGAACGTACACTGGTTGAATTACTCATCCGCTTACCTGATACTGAAAGCGGCGTTTTGATTCCCCCTGGTCAGTTTCTACCGGCTGCAGAGCGTTACGGTCAAATGACGAATATCGACCAGTGGGTCGTCAAAAATGCCATCGCCTGGCTCGGCACGCTGGGAGAACTGCAGGGAAAAATAATGGTGGGAATCAATATCTACGGACGATCCGCATCTGATCCAGAATTTTCTGATTTTTTATATGACGCCATTATCAGTAGCAAGGTCGACCCAGAGGCTATCTGCTTTGAAATAACCGAGTCAGTGGCCGTTAATAACCTTGGTGCAGCCAGTAGCCTGATCAAAAAAATTGGAGAATTGGGCTGTAGTTTTGCCCTGGATGACTTTGGCGCAGGCCTTTCTTCGTTTGGTTACCTTCGTCACCTGGATGTCGATTTCCTGAAAATTGACGGCAGCTATATCCGCAATATCGAAACAAACTCAACCGATAGATCACTGGTTGAATCTATCAACAATATTGGACAGACTCTCGGAAAAAAGACTATCGCAGAATTTGTTGAAAGCGAGTCTTCATTGCAATTACTGCAAACGATGGGATTGAATTTTGCCCAGGGCTTTATCGTTCACCGCCCGGCCCCTCTTGATGAGGTTGAATCCTTGCTTCGCAAAGGATCGGTAATACCACCAACCCAACCCTATGTATAAAACCACCTTTTATTTTCATAGTGCAGAATCGTGCTGCGCTAAAAAAGAGTGTTCCACTAGCTTCGAAGGTTAGCTAGCCTAGTGCCCAGCACCTTTCAATACACCCACCATGCCTTCGATTGTATCTTTCGCATCACCAAAGATCAGTGAGGTATTGTCTTGATAGAACAGCAAGTTATCCACGCCTGAATAGCCTGGGCGCATTGAGCGTTTGAGGAAGTAGATCTGGCGCGCCTTGTTCGCATCAATAATTGGCATACCATAGATGGGGCTGGAGGTATCAGTTTTAGCCGCTGGATTAACAACGTCGTTTGCACCGACCACCAGCACGACATCGGTAGAGGGGAATTCAGGATTGATCTCATCCATTTCGAGCACATGATCGTATGGAATATCAGCCTCCGCCAATAAAACATTCATGTGTCCAGGCATACGACCAGCTACTGGATGAATCGCAAATTTAACTTCCACATCGCGCTCTTCAAGTAACTCCATCATCTCTTTTAACGCATGCTGGGCCTGTGCTACGGCCATACCATATCCAGGCACGATAATGACGCGGTTGGCATCTTCCATCCAGTAGATAGCATCTTCAACCGACGCCGACTTCACACCCTTTTCTGCCGCTGCAGCTCCTGCGCTGGCTTCCCCTGTAGAGGACTCAGATCCGAAGCCACCAAATACCACGTTAATAATCGAGCGATTCATTGCGCGACACATGATGAAAGAAAGGATGGCACCTGAGAAACCAACGAGTGCACCAACAATAATCAGTAATGGGTTCTCCAGAGTAAAGCCCGTCGCCGCTGCAGCCCAACCTGAGTAACTATTCAGCATTGAGATGATCACCGGCATATCGGCACCGCCGATGGGGATTATCAGGGTAAAACCGAGAACAAATGCCAATATCGTCATTACTACCAATGAGGCAATAGATGCTGTCATAGCAAAATGTACCGCCAGCGCAATGACGACAATAGCCAGCAAGGCATTAAGTGCATGCTGGCCTTTAAAGACGACAGGCTGGCCGGAAATGATGCCCTGCAATTTACCAAAGGCAATGACTGATCCCGAGAATGTGATGGCACCAATAACGGTTCCAGCCGATAGCTCACCCATTAATATCGGATTGAGCAGCCCTGCCGCCTCTTTATTGAGGAAGGTACCAACAGCAACCAATACTGCTGCCATACCCACAAAACTGTGCAGAGCAGCAACCAGTTGTGGCATTGAGGTCATCTGTACGCGCATCGCCAGTACAGCACCGATCAGGCCACCTACCAGAACACCGGCAATGATGTAACCAAAAGACTGGACCTCGTTGCCCAGCAGGGTCGCACCAATCGCCAGCACCATACCGGCGATACCCATGTAATTACCATTCTGGGCAGTAGAGGGATGAGTCAGACTCTTTAATGAAAGTATGAAAAGTACTGCAGAGGCTAAATAGGCCAGTGACTGTGTATGTGCTGAAATTTCCACTATGGCCCCTTACTTCTTCTTTTTCTTAAACATGGCGAGCATGCGATTGGTAACCAGAAAGCCACCAAAAACATTAATAGAAGCCAGCATCACCGCAAAAAATCCAATGATTTCTGCAGTGCTTCCCACTTCTTCAATGCCTGTCACCAGCAATGCACCGACGATGACGATACCGGAAATAGCATTAGTCAGAGCGACCAGAGGCGTGTGCAAGGCAGGAGTTACCCCCCAAATCACCCAATAGCCAATAAAGCAGGCTAAGACAAATATATACAGTAGGACCAATGATTCTGGCATCGGGGTACTCTCTTTAGTTATTCAGACTTAAGCTGAGCAGCAGCGGTGATCTCATCTTTATCAAGATCTTTTAGCTCAGGGCCGTCTTCACCGGCCTCTAGCATGATGCCCAACAGATTAGCGATATTCTTGGCAAAAAAGGCGCTGGCATCGGTGGGCATCATTGCAGGGTAATTGCTGTACCCCACAATCAGTACACCGTGTTTATTAGCGACTTTGTCGACTTCAGACAGCGGGCAGTTGCCGCCACTGCTGGCAGCCATATCAACGATGACCGAGCCTTCACGCATGTTTTCAACGACTTCGGCGCTGACCAGTTCAGGTGCAGCACGGCATGGAATCTGTGCCGTAGTGATAATCACGTGCGCCTTACTGAGTTCATCAGCCAGGAGTTGTTGTTGCCTGGCCTTACCTTCATCGGAAAGCTCCTTGGCATAACCACCCTCGCCCGAGCCACTCTCACCGAGATCCAACTCGATTGCCTTGGCACCCAGGGATTCGATCTGCTCTTTGGTTTCGGGACGAACATCGTATGCATGGACATCACCACCCAAGCGACGAGCTGTAGCAATGGCCTGAAGCCCAGCTACACCAACACCGAGAACGACCACACGAGCCGGTTTGGCTGAGCCCGCAGAAGTCATCATCAGCGGCACAAAGCGACCAAAATGCGAAGCCGCCTCGATAACTGCACGGTAACCGGAGATATTTGCCTGTGAAGACAGTACGTCCATCGACTGTGCTCGCGAAATTCGCGGAACACGCTCCAGAGCAAGAATCGTTATGTTGCGTGCCTGCATAGCCGCAGAGACTTCATCATCACCACAACTTTCCATCAGGCCGATATAAATCGCACCATCTCGCATTTTGCTGATTTCGGCAGTTGTTGGCTTACGTACCTTGGCAACCAGGTCGCATCCAAATGCAGCAGCACAATCAACGATTGAAGCACCGGACTCTATATAGGCATCATTGTGAAAATGCGCTGCTTCGCCAGCATCACTCTCAACAAGCACCTCTAGGCCTTTGCCTACCAATGTTTTAACAATATCTGGCGTAATCGCAACGCGTGTTTCGCCAGCAAGTATTTCTTTCGGAATCCCGATTTTCATGTGTTTTTTCTATTCAGGCGGGAGGAAGGATAAAATTTAGATCGGCATTATCAACCGACTACCAAATCAGGTCAAAGGTATCGTGCTTTTTATTCACCTAACCAACCCGGCCACTGCTTACTCCACTCAGTGAACAAATCATGCAGTGAAGGCATATCCCAGTCTGCAGCCGGAATATCTTCAGGCCAGGGATCACTAGGCGCCAAACGGCCTGTACGCACCATGGCAGTACGTATCCCCATTCTCTGGGCACCTGCAATATCCGTATCTGCTCGATCACCAATCATAATGCAATCATCTGCATTAACCCCCAGTTTTTCTAGGGCCATTTCAAACAATAGTGGCTTGGGTTTGCCAATAACTATTGCCTTATGGCCACAGGCTACCTCAAAAGGTGCCAGCAAAGCGCCACCTCCCGGTAATATTTTGTGCTCACCATTAACTGTTGCATCGACTGTCTGATCAGGATTTGTGGCAATCAATTCGGAACCCTGCTTGAGTATCAGGTTGATTCCCCTGGTAAGGCTCTGGTAATCCAGGCCTTCACCTTCCCCGACTACGACAAAATCAGCCTTAACTTTATCTGCTGTTCCGTATCGACTTAGCGCAAGATCTAGACCGGCAGCACCTATGGAAAAATAGCGAAATCCTGGTTTACGCTGATGCAGATATTTGGCCGTGGCGATCGCGCTCGTCAAAATATCGTCTTCAGCAGGCGGAGGAAATCCCATCTTCTGCAAGCGTTCAGCAATATCGGCTTGAGTTGCTATCGGATTATTGGTGATGAAAAGTTTTGGTACAGCCTTTAAAGCGATCAGAAAATCCACTGCATACGGCAAAACTGTCGAGCCGTGATACAGCACACCATCCATATCGAGCAAAACAGCCTTGGGCGGATACTGCATCACTCTCACCTACAACCTGCCTGGCATGAACATTTATTGAATGAAATTACGAAAACAACTAATTCAAACGCATTTTAATCTGCACACCGTGCTCGACATCGTTGCCGGGATGATTAATGACAATTTCCCCTTCTACCAGGCCATCAACTATCTGCGAAATCAGGCCGTTTCGCTGTCCAATCTTAACCTCACGGCGCTGAGCATATTTACCATCGATAACGAAAACAGCCCAGCCGCTGTTGTAGCGAAAAAGACTACTGGCAGGAACTTGCAAAACACCCTCTTCATGCCAAAGAATAAATCGGGCTTCTACACGATAACCGTCGCCCATGCGCTGCCATTGTTCAGGTGGAGATTTGAAATCCGAGACAATCAGTACCCGCTGCTCTTCCACGCCGAGTGCAGATACCTTTGTAAAACCAACCGGCTCAACAATGCGTACTACACCTTCTAATATCTGATCACCACCCCAACGCTCAAACAGCACCTTCATTCCCGGCTTCAATTTCACCGCATCAATTGAAAGTACATCAACAACGATCTCAAGTGCAGAAGGGTCGCCGACTTCCAGCAGGGCCTCTCCAGTACGCACAGGACCTTCACACTCGCGTACAACTTTAAGGATCTTACCGTCGATTGGGGATCTTACAGGTACCCTTTCGGCAGGTTCGAGAACACTACCAGCCGTATATTCGGAAAAAGTTTCAGCGGCCTCCAGCTCATAATTCGCCACTTCAACCTTGAAAGCAGCAGAGCGTCTTTCAGCGGCAGTAGTCTGTACTTCAGTCTGTGCTTTATCGAATAGATCACGTGAAAGCAATCCTTTGTCCACCAGTGGTTTAATGCGATTAAGCTCAGTCACGGCAAGGTGTGCCGCAGCAGTAGCCGCATTAGCCTGCTCAACCGCTGCATTCAAGGCTGATTCCGCCGCCGATACCTGTGTTTTTGCCTGAGCACGACTGCGTGGATCCAGTACCTGTGACTCCATCGGCTTGATACCCAGCAGTCTCTGCCCCTGTTCAACAGTATCTCCCACTTTTAAGTGCATACGGCAGGCCACGCCATCGACAGGAGCAGAGATGATATAGCGATCGATAACTCGGGTACGCCCCTCTTCCTCAATACTGACCCTCAAGGGCGCACGCTTAACTTCAATTCCCTCAACAATGACGGGCTGGGGCCAAAACCCCCAAATCAGAAGCACTAGAATCAGCAGTGCTATTGCCGAAATAACCGGATGTTGTTGCAATGCACTACGCATCAATTTATTCCTTACTCTTAAGTACGGCGACCATATCGAGATGGGTCAGATTTCGCCAGATCATAATGGCTGAAATAATCGAGGAAACAATTACCACTAATGCCGCAAAGGCATAGACATTCATACCCAGAACCAAAGGTATACGATACAAATCCGTATCAAACTGAAATGCCAGATAGGCACACAAACCATAACCAAAAAGCATCCCCAGCGGAATTGCCGCTAATATGAGTAATGCCAATTCACCCAACAGAATATAAGCGACTTCACCAAGCTCAAAACCCAGTACGCGCAAGCTAGCCAATTCACGGTTACGCTCGGAAAGAGCAATACGCATGCTGTTATAAACAACGCCAAAGGAAATGCTGCCACCCAACAATGTGGTTATGAAGGTAAAAAACAGGATAGTCTCATCCATTGTTTCGTAAAATGCAGTGATTGCAGACCGTTGTTCGACAACGCCAGCAATACGCGGCATACCTTTAAGTTGCACATACAAATCACGTTGGTAACGTTCATCCACTTTCAATAAAGCACCTGAAATTGCATCCCCCTCTTTCAACAAACGGTTCAACGCGCCACGTTGCATATAGGCATTCACACCAATATATTCCTTGGCAATGCCTACCACTGGTACCTGCACAATGGGCCGACTAGATTCCAACACTTCAATAGTGAGCATATCCCCAATATTGATATTCAAGAGTTCGGCAAGATAATCAGTGAGAACAACTCCCTCTTCTGGCAGGGATATCCTCTTCAAGTCTCTATCGAGCAGGCGTTTAAGTTCGCCATTTGGCTGAATGCCCTGCACTGAGGTGCGGTAGGATCGATGTTGAAATTGCAAATTTGCCGGCACATTACGAAAGCCCTCTGCGTGTTCGACCCCCTCGAGATTGCGCAGAGAATAAAGTGATCGCAGGGAAGTCGGCTCAGTGAAATTGGTAATAATATCTTCTCGCTGACTCATGCCAAACTGCACTTCAACCATTTCGTCAATAGCACCTTCCTGAAAACCACCAATCATCATGACGGCGCATGCCATGCTGATACCCAAAGTAGTCAGTAAAGACTTTAGTGGCCGACGCTCAATGTTACGCAAAATCATACGACTGGGTTGTGAAAACCAATGCTGTAACCCCAGGCGCTCAACAATAGTCGCATGATACATTGCGGGCGGTTCTGGACGCATAGCCTGAGCGGGTGGCAAACGTGCAGCGTTTCGCACCGCATACAGCGTACCAAGAATCGCCACAGTAAAACTGATTGCAATTACCGTGATAATTACTTCAGGATTGAGCACATAATTCATGAAAGGAAAACTATAGAATTCTCTATAGATGTTACTCATGCCTTTACCCATCCATGCACCAGCACCAATGCCACCAAGCACACCGATTGACACAATCATCAACACAAGTTTGCTGTAATGCAGACCAACAGAAAAATTGCTGTATCCAAAAGCCTTAAGGCCGGCAATTTGTTCGCGCTCAAGACTAATCAAGCGACTCACCACCACGTTAAGCAAAAATGTTGCGACGCCAAAGAATATGACTGGAAAAACCGTAGCAATGGTTTTTTGTTGCTTTAATTCTTCAGATAAAAAACGATTAGAAAGTTGGTTTTCACGCGCATAAGCACCAATTCCACCATAGGGTTTTAGCAGTTCATCCAGACGATCAATAACATCTTGCTCATTAGCACCCTTGCTTAAGGTAAGCGTGACATCATTGAATGCACCCTCCATATCATAGGCACTGGCCAAAGGCTTACGGCCTATCCATAACACCCCGTAACGTTGGTAATCAGGAAACATTGCACCCGGGGCAATCTGGTAAATATATTCTGGCGATAAAGCCTGACCAACTACCGTCAAGGTTTTACGTCGCCCATTGATCGTGGCTCTCACCTTATCGCCAGCCTTTAAGCCATGCGCTTCAGCAAAATCCTGGCTGAGCAATACTTCATTATCACGTCCGGGTTCCGGCAATCTTCCACTACGCAGAAATACCTGATTTAACAGCCCACGACTATTATCAGGTAGTGATATCAAGTGCCCACTAACAGGATCGGCAAATCCCGTCACATCGAGATTCACATAAGCTACAGCACGTGTTTCAACGTTCTCGACTGTTGGAATGGCTTCTATTCGCTCAACCAGAGACAGCGGTGCGCGTTTGAGCGAGGCAAAAATATGTGCAAAGTGATTGTTTCGATAATAGCTTTCACGGGTTTCAAATAAAGAATCAAGCGTACTTATAGACATGATGTATATACTCACGCCACTAACTATTACCAAAGCAATCGCTAGTGCCTGCATGCGCATTCGCCATAATTCACGCCATAGTTTCTTATCGAGAGCTTTCATACAACGTGTTTACCAACTAAGTTGATTCGGCATGAGCTTGAGTTTATTTATTCGCACCTCACTGATACGCCCGTCAGATAGATAAATAACACGATCTGCCATCTGCGCAATTCCCGCATTATGGGTAATAACAGCCGTTGTTGTCCCCAGTTCGGCATTAACACGCTGCAGAGCCTCTAAAACCACAATGCCCGTTTCTGAATCGAGTGCACCTGTCGGTTCATCGCACAATAAAACATGAGGTTTTTTCGCGATAGCGCGTGCAATCGCAACACGCTGCTGCTCGCCACCAGAAAGTTGTGCAGGAAAGTGATCCATTCGTTCCGTCAAACCAACCAGTTCCAATGCCTCTTCAGGAAGCATTGGAGAATTGGCAATTTCAGTTACCACAGCGACATTTTCACGTGCAGTAAGGCTTGGAATCAGGTTATAGAATTGAAACACAAAACCAACATGGTGACGTCGATACTCTGTCAGCTCTTTTTCAGAGGCACGGGTCAAATCACGATCCGCATAAAGCACCTGGCCTTCAGTAGGCGTATCCAGGCCTCCTAGGATATTCAGCAAAGTAGATTTTCCACTACCTGATGCCCCGAGAAGTACTGCAAACTCCCGTTTATAAAGATCCAGATCTACCCCTCTCAGAGCCTGAACCTGAACCTCTCCCATCTGGTATAGCTTGGTGACATTCTTTACATGGAAGACCACACCATCACCTAAAGCGTTAAGAGGCTGCGGCTGATTGATTGACATGGATCTTTATCCCTTTACAGTGACTTTCGCTAAAAACACCCATATGCCCCCAATTCTCTTCACTGGTATATTGAGCATACTTAGGAAACCAAATCAGGATTAGGAGCATAGCTTATAAGGACTTGGTTTCTAACAACACACTGGACACTCGGTATTAATATGCTAGAAAATGACTATATTACAACTGACTCATCTCAATCTATCAGTGGTTAAAATAAAATAGCCGAACAGGAAGTAGTCGTGAAAATAATATTATTGCTTTTAGCATCTTTAACCGTTGGTTTAAGTGCCTGCACTCAGGAAACACAAAACAAATTTGGCCGCGCCCTGCAAAACTGGACCGGAACTAACGGGATATTAGAAATCTATGCGGGTGATAAACTGGTTCGGCGATTTATTGAAATCGATAAACTATCAACGGCAGTAGCAACCCAGGGCGCAGAGCAGCGCCCCTATCGCTTTGGTTATGGTGTATTTGATGAAAATCTTAATATGAGCGTGGATCCAGGTGAGAAAAAGGTCTATTTCGAATTCTCAGACTACTCAACCTCCTATGTCTTTTTTGAGAACCCTCATCGCTAAATGTTTACAGTAGTAATTTTTCCCTGCCCTGACTCACTGCATATGCCTGGATTCGTCATTTATTAACTTAATCTGCTGCAGCAAGAAATCATGTTTTTTTAGACTGGCTTTCTGGTCAATCACAGCCTCAATTATATCAATAGATTGATTGTTAAAACTATTTAACAAAGCTTTTTTAAAATCCCCAACACTATCCACCTGTTGGAAACCGAGGCCAAATAAGGCCGCTGCATGTGAAAAATCAATATTAAGCGGCGTCAGCCAATACTGTTCAAACTCTCTCAGACTGTGCTGTGGTAAAGAATTAAATATATGGCCACCGTTGTTATTCATAATAATAATGGTGCCACAAACCCCTCTTCTATTTAACTCGGCACACAACGCAAGTCCATTTAAATCATGGAAGAAAGCAAGATCACCTAATACTGCAACGCCATTGCTATTATCATCTGCAAGCAACCCAAGATAAGTCGATAAATTTCCATCAATTCCACTGGCACCACGATTACAGACAATTTTAAGGTTTTTGTCAGCGCTTTTGTTATTAATGGCAAATGTATCAAACATTCTAACGGCAGTGGAATTTGCTGTAAAAATGAAGTTCTTATCCTCTAAACCATCTAATAAACAGGTAACGATGTGGCCTTCAGAAAGCTTGCCACTATCTTCTACAGCTGAACTAATAATAGCGGCAGCCACCCGATCCTGTTTTTTAAAACTGGCTAGCAACTTTCCATTGCATTGGCTAAAACCAAGTAGCTGGAGTAAGCGGAGAACAAAAGTATCAGCTGGGCTTTGTATTAAAAAACTGGCCATTAATAATGGATCTTGTTTACGTGCATTATTTCCAACCACAATAGAAACAGCATCAAAACAGGTAGATAGATATTTAGCCAGGTATTTTGAAACAGGGAACTCTCCAAAACGAATGATCCAGTCAGGCTGCTTAGCCAAATTTTTATCAAAATTATCCTGTTGGAGAAACAAATCATAGTTAACGATGTAATTTGTTTTTTTATGTTGCCCAAAACGCAGGTTTGACAAGTGATCAACGATCACTGGAACCTTAAGTCCTTCAGCTAGCAAGTTGAGGGCTTGAATAAACTCAGCAGAATAGAGATCACGACCGACAACAATCAGCCCATCCCCCTGTTCAACAACATCAAGAAAACCGTCAAAGCTTGACGGAGCGCACCTTGGCTGATGAGGTATATCAGGAACAAGAGGATAGTTAGCTATTACGGTCTGAGTCAGGCCATCAATTATCTCGTCAAGGTCTTCAACCAGTGGTAACAAGGGTTCTCTAAAAGGAATATTTAAATGCACAGGGCCCGACAGTGTGCCTTGAGACTCGCTAATTGATTCGGCGACTATTTGAGATAGATCAGTTGTTTGTAAAACATCTACAGATGGCTCATCTAATCCATGAAAAGCCCTCACATGTGAGCCAAAAAAAAGTTTCTGATCAATCGTTTGATTGGCACCGCAATTCTGCAATTCAGCAGGACGGTCGGCAGATAACAGAATAAGTGAGATTTCAGAATGATTTGCTTCAACTACAGCAGGAAACCAGTTAGCAACAGCAGATCCCGAGGTACAGACAAGAATCACTGGCTTACGGCTTTTAATCGCAAGCCCAAGTGCAAAAAAAGCTGCGCTACGCTCGTCTACCTGAACCCAGGTTTTCATATCAGGATGTCTTTCACAGGCCAGTGTTAACGGTGTAGAACGTGAACCAGGTGAAATCACTGCATGCTGAACACCAGATAATACATAGGCATGGACAATAGATAGTCCCCATGTGTAATTGAGTGATCCGACATCCACTTAAAGCAGGTCCAAGATAGTATTCATTTTCAATTCAATTTCCTGCCATTCCTTTTCAATATCTGATTCTGACACCAACCCGGCACCGGCATAAATATACATTTTTTCTTGCTTGATCAGCGCGCATCGCAACAAAACAGACACCTCGCCATTTTGTTCTCCGTGCATGAAACCAAATGCACCGGCATACCAGCCTCGGCTGTGTTTTTCATTATTCCGTAGCCAATCAACTGACTCCGAAGACGGGTATCCCGCTATAGCCGGCGTTGGGTGTAATTGAGCAATCAATGAAATCACTGACTGTTCAGACCTTAATCTGCCACTAATTGTCGTCTCTAGATGGTAGATATTATGTAATTTCTTTAACTGAGGTGCGGTAGATAGACTTAACGTGTCACAGATCGATGATAAATTGTGACAAATATCCTCGACAATAATCGCATGTTCATCCAATAGTTTTGCATTGTATTTAGAATTTTTATTTATAAGATAAGAGCATTGCTTTGCCTCATCTTCAGATAACGTGCCACCTATTGCATCACTTTGTAAATTTCCAGACTTTAAAGACAGCAATCGCTCCGGTGTAGCTGCAACAAACTGTTTATCACCATCAACATAGCTGATGATAGTGCAACTGGGATAACGTTCAATGAGTCTAGACAGCAAAGTATCTGGATTAAACGAAGGTATTATTCGTATTTCTTTTCGATAACTCATTACCAGTTTTCTAAACTGATGTTGTCTGATGAGATCAAGCGCCTCCGCAGATTTCTGCAGCCAGGCAGACTTAGATGAGTCTTCTTTCCGCTCTAAATCAGTATCGACAGTGACTCTGCTTGCTTCAACATCATTCTCCAACCATTGCTCAAGTAACTGTCTGATCCAATCAAATTGTGGCTCTAAATCAATTTTCAGCTCGAAATTAAAAGTAATCGTCTGCTTTTCTGATGTCTGCTCTATCAATAATCTCGGAACACAAACAAATGCATTTGCAAAGTCTTCCCATTCATCAGACATGAGATCATCTGAATCAAAAGAATATGCCATAAAAGCGAATGGTGGCTGCCCCCAAGATGAGCAATAGTTCTGGTAAGCCTTCTGTAAAAGACTAAATCGCTGACTACCACTCTCCTCTTGATAAAAGATCCAGCCAAGGCCTACTGCGCGATAATTATCATCCGGCCGCGCCCAATAAATATGATCAGCTTTCCCCAATGGTAATAATGGAGAATCAAGATCAATAATTAACTGGGTAGCGATAAAGGCCTCATTCATGTCTTCATAAATAGACGAATCAAGCACCTTTTTGCAGTCTTCTATGAGATTATCAATATCCAACATGTTTTAGCCAAATTTGCAGTGAATTAAGCTTCGTGCTTTATCCTATCGGAATATTCTAGCGTTAGAATAGATTCCATCAATAAAACACAGATCAGGTAATTTATGAGCAACATTATTGAATGGCAGGCAATTAAAAAAAACGACTTTCAGGATATTCTTTATCATCAGGCCGAAGGAATCGCAAAAATTACGATTAATAGACCTGAAGTCCGTAATGCCTTTCGCCCTGAAACCGTTGAAGAATTAATTCAGGCATTTCGATACGCCCATCTTGACCCCAACATTGGTGCGATCATCCTGACTGGTGCAGGTGACCTGGCCTTTTGCTCAGGTGGTGATCAAAAAGTACGCGGTGAAGGGGGGTATCGTGATTCTCAGGGAATAGAACATCTCAATGTACTTGAACTGCAACGCCAGATTCGCACATTACCAAAGCCTGTTGTTGCCATGGTCGCTGGTTATGCCATTGGTGGTGGTCACGTACTTCATTTGATTTGTGACCTATCTATCGCGGCTGATAACGCTCGCTTCGGTCAAACCGGCCCCAGAGTTGGCAGTTTCGATGCAGGACTCGGAGCCGGCTTACTCGCACGCACCGTTGGCATGAAAAAAGCAAAAGAAATCTGGTTACTCTGCCGTCAATATAATGCGCAACAGGCATTAGACATGGGACTCGTAAATACCGTAGTACCTCTAAATGAACTCGAGCAAGAAACCGTCAACTGGTGTCGTGAAATGCTTCAGTTATCACCAACGGCTCTTAGGGTTTTAAAGGCTTCATTTAATGCGGAGACTGATGGCCTGTCTGGCATTCAGGAACTCGCGGGCAATACAACAGCCCTTTTCTATCAAACTGAGGAAGCTCAAGAAGGTCGTGACGCCTTTGTTGAAAAGCGCCCGGCTGATTTCAAAAACTTTCCACGACGTCCATGAACCGATTCACTCAATGGCTGATTGCCATTCGTCCCAAGACACTGGGCATATCGCTTGCTCCTGTTCTAGTCGGTACCAGCCTCGCCTGGGTAGAAAAATCCCATATACATTGGCTAATCGCCCTTGCCACATTAACTAGTGCATTACTTATTCAAATCGGCACCAATCTGTATAACGATGCCGCTGATTTTGAGCGTGGGGCTGATACCCATGAAAGATTAGGCCCAGAACGCGCCACAGCACAGGGCTGGTTTACCGCAAGACAGGTAAAAAATGCCGCCTATTTCGCCTTCGGCATGGCATTTATTATTGGTATTTATCTCGCGTGGACTGGAGGGTGGCCTATTGTCATTCTAGGCCTACTCTCATTGATAGCTGGTTATGCCTATACAGGTGGCATAAAACCCATCGCCTACAGCGCATATGGTGAGCTCTTTGTTTTTATATTTTTTGGACTGGTAGCAGTGAACGGAAGTTACTACCTGCAAACGCTCACGCTATCAACGAATGCCTTAATCACTGCCATTCCTATTGGCTTAATGGCTGCCGCTGTTTTACTGGTTAACAACTACCGTGACCTGGAGACCGACCAAAAAGCAGGTAAATTAACGCTGACATATTACCTTAGTAGTAAACAGGCAAAAATGCTCTACCTGCTACTGATGCTGACACCTTTCTTAGTGCCCTTTCTTTTAAATAATCTCGGACTTGGAGTATGGCTACCTTTATTGACACTACCCTTGAGCCTGGTCCTGGTATACAAATTCTTAAATGAAACCGTGAGTCCAATATTTAACAACATTCTAGCCAGAACGGCACAGTGCCAATTGCTCTACAGTGTTTTTCTCAGTGTTGGCTTGATATTTTGAGATGCAGATTCAGTCAGTAAAAATTATCCCCTACCAGTTAGGTCTCAAGCAACTGTGGCAGACAAATCAAAACAGCCTGGATAAGCGAAATGGCTGGCTGGTAAAAATAACGACTGACTCTGGACTATCAGGTTACGGAGATAGCGCACCACTTCACTCAGCAGGAACCGAACAAACCGATAAAACCTTTAAGCAACTAAAAAAATACCGGGCGATATTGCAGAAAACCACAGTCTCAGATGCATTAAATAAACTGAACACTACAGAGAAAACCCCAGCAGCGCGGTGTGGAGTTGAAACAGCCCTACTCGACCTTTCAAGTCAGGTTGAACAGAAAACTCTTAGACACTGGTTGAACCCACGCGCAAAAAATACCGTCACGACCAACAGTGTGCTAGGTACGTTGGATAATACAAGTATTCAACGTGTGCAGCAGTCCATCTCTCAAGGCTTTCATACAGTAAAGCTAAAAGTTGGGGTAAATAAACTTGAAGACGAAATTAGATATCTGGAAAACTTATGTATTCAACTACCCGCCACTGTAAAGCTTCGGCTCGATGCCAATACTGCATGGAATTTTCAACAGGCTACAACCTTTATCAGCGCTGTTAAACATCTGCCCATTGAGTCAATCGAAGAGCCTATACAAAATCCAGACTTACTTTCACTAAGTAAGTTACAGGAAAAATCACCTATCCCACTGGCTCTCGATGAGTCCATGAGCCTATTCAAGCTGGATGAGATAGTAAAACATCAAGTGCTTAAACGACTCATTATTAAACCCATGGTACATGGTGGCCTTCTACCATCATTGGTTATTGCTCGACAGGCGGCATTGCATGATGTTGAAACCGTAGTTACAAGTATTATAGAGAGCGCTATCGGTCTACAGGCAACAGCGCAACTAGCCGCTGCTATACCCATTTTCGACGATATGAAAGCACACGGTTTAGCAACGAGTGAATGGTTAACCAATGATCTCGCTCAATCACCTCTAATCATGAATGGAAATTTACAACTGCCCAACACTCCGGGTCTTGGGCTCTCTCCAAAAAAAGGTTAAACAGTATGCAAACCTATTACTATGACTTCACCATACGGCTACATGACACGGATGCTGCGGGCGTACTCTTTTTTGCTCATCTGTATCGTTATGCACATGATGCCTATGAGGCATTTATGGCTAATATTGGTTTCAAACTTGAAAAATTAATCAGTGAAGAAGTCAGATTGCCACTTGTCCACAGTGAAGCTGACATATTCAAGCCGATTAGGCAGGGAGATAAAATCAGAATTTGTTTACAAATACAGAATATTGGACATAGCTCGTTTAGTGTTAGCTACCTCTTTATGGATCAACATAATATTCAGCGTGCTACGGCATTAACAACACACGTTAATCTGGATTTTATGGGGCAAAAAAGTCAGCATCTACCAGAAGACATACTAAAAGCACTCAATCAGTATTGTGTTGCAGAATAAGTTCCTTGAGAGCCATTCGGTCAAGCTTGGCCGTGACAGTCATGGGAAATGCATCTACTTTAACAAACAAACGCGGGCAGATTGATGATGGCAACTGCTTTCGGGCCCAGGATTTAAGATCGGATAAGTCACAACTATCTGAATCAACAACCGCAACTAAACAATCACCCCAGACCGGATCAGCCACCGCGGTAACAGCCACAAGATCTGCACCAGGATAGTGCTCGAGTCGTTCCTCTACTTCTCGTGGGTGTATTGTCTTCCCTGCGGATACCAACACATCATCAACACGCCCCGTAATATAGAGACTACCGTCTTCACCCCATTTACCAGAATCACCCGTGGAAAAACCTGTATCACCCAGGCCCTTAGCTAAAACTTGATCCTGATTGACATATCCAGACATCAGCGTCGGACCAGCAACAATTATATTATTCTTCTTAGCTGATAGAGAAATATCAAAACCTTCTAATGGAAACCCGACCCTGCCTTCGACCAGCCCCGCATTTTTTGATGTATCGCATACGCACATTGATGCAGTTTCAGTCATACCGTAGCTAATTGCCAAAGGCCAACCGGCATCATGTGCTCGACTTGCAAGCTGTGGTGAAAGGAATCCTCCACCAACCAATACAACACGTAATCTCTCAGGAGGCCGTGTACCTTCAGACACCTCAAGCAAGAGAGACAACATGGGAGGCACAAGCGAAATATGCGTTACAGGAAAATCATGCAGTTCACGCCACACTTTTTCAGCCTCAAACCGCTGACACAACAACATGGAAGCGAATGCAATAGTGCAACGATAAATAATGGATAAGCCAGCAATATGATAAAGGGGTAGACAATTCAGCCAACAGTCACCCGCATGCAGACCAAGTTTTTTATTCACTGAGTTCGCACTGGCAGTAATAGCTTGTGCTGACAAGATCACACCCTTCGGCTTTCCACTGCTACCACTCGTTGCAACAATTGCCTGAAAAGAAGGTGAGTGAAATTTTTGACTGTATATACGGCTAGAAGATGATGAAAAAACTGTTTCAAGGTTAACAGTACTTATATTTGATGAGAGCTCCAGTTCTTTCCTCTCTGTAATAAGTAGCTCACAGGAAGATTCATCCAACAAATACTGCATTCGCTGCGTTGATAACGCTGAACCAAGATGAAGCAATGTCTTGTTGAGCTGAGAAAAAGCATGAACCAAAAGAAAAGTGTGCCATTTATTGTCAGAAACCAGACCAATGACTGACTGCTGTTTACAAAACCCCAGTTGAGAAATCACATGGTAGACCTCATTCTGTAATTGACGGAAGGTTATACTCCTTCCTTCAAAACAGACCGCAATTTCGTCTGAATCAAGCATTTTTCAAATAAATGGTAGTGTCTATCGAATAATAGTCTTTAGTTCATTCACTAAGGTATCCGATGAAATGCCATGTGCAAACTTGGCCACAAAGCTTCCGTCTGGCGCCATTAAATACAGACCTGACGTGTGATCCATTGTGTATCGATCAGGCCTGCCACCGTCCTCAACCTCATTCTTCTCATATTTCGCCTTGAATTGATCAGCCACACGCTTAATCATCAGCTTTGAACCTGTCAGTCCAACAAGGCGAGAATCAAAATAGGCAACGTAGTCCTTTAGCACCTTTACTGTGTCTCTTTCAGGATCAACAGATATAAAGTAAGGGTGAATTCTATTTGCCAGATCACCCATTTTTTGAAAAGCCTGTGTTAACACCATCAAACTTGTTGGACAGACATCCGGGCAAAAAGTGTAACCAAAAAAGATCAATGAATAGTGACCTTTCATATCCTGTTCAGTAAACAGCTGACCAAGATGATTTTTTAAGATAAATCGCCCACCTAGCGCGTCACGCACAGGGACATTATCAGTTAACGATGCGATATTTTGTTTTACGGTCTTACCATCGTCTACATTCAAGCATTCCCTGATTACATCGTTATTGTATTTCATCAAGTCTAAATAAAGATCTGGTCCTGATTCAAGCTGCATGCCCAGTGTGTCTAACCACCCTATTCTCAGATCATAACCTTCAGTTAATAAATCAAGGTTATCAGCTGACATACTCCTGTCCAAAAATAGACAGCTAACACCATCATTTTTTAATCTGGCACGCACTTTAAGTATGCCGATGGCATCCTGGTCATCCCAGGGAGAACCTGTCACATGATCAAGGATATTTAGGGCATAGGCCTGCTCAAAGTATCTTAGGGTGTCAAAATACTGTACAGCCATACCACCTTTCATTCCTCTATAACTGTACTCAAATTCTTTATCCATCGTGCGCAAAGGCTTCAACATCTCAAAACGATTGCGAATGTAGATATGAGACCGTTCTGGATCAACTTGAATCAATGCTTCAGTGAGTTCATCCAGCAGGATCATGATATTTCGATCATCCATCCAGAAAAAAGGATCTCTAAGCTCATCGTTTTTTCTTGATGGTAATATTTTCATGCCTGGACTTGACAGCAGTTCAACAACAGTTACCTTTTCAGGCAACTGTTTAACTACTGACTCAAGGCTTTTTTCCAACTCTGCCCCAACCCAAAAAAGCAATGTTGAATCTTTTAGGTGTTTTTCTTGAGCGGCACTCAATTCAAAGTCATAAGGGGTTTGCATTCCATCAATTAAAAGTGTGGGTTTATTAACATCTTTCATCAAACCAGCCACAAGAGAATGTATCGGTTTAATGCTGACAACAACATTCAACTTTTCTGCAGACCAAACGGTGTGGCTACACAGGATTAAACAAATGGCTACTACCCGAAGATATACAGTAATGTGATTCTCTCTTCTCATTTTCTGAATGCTACCTCAAGACTCTCAATGGCCTGATTCACACGTTTAAAATAGACATGTTCATTGGGGCACACAGCATTTTCGTTGATAAAATCCATAAAGGCCTCATTAGTGTTCTGTTCAAACAAGAGCCCCAACTCACGACGTTTTGGCAAATTAACCACTAAAGCCTTTTTTATCTTCTGCATTTGTTCAATGTATCGACATTGCAAGGCAATACCATTTAGCTCGCCCAGTGTCGAAATTGCTGACAACTGAGACTCACTAGCAGCAAATACTGACGATGGCCCTATTAAGGCTAAAAACAATGATGCTGCCAATAAAGTTTTTTTCATAGATACAGTCTCTGAAAATTCAAATTAGTGCTTAATACGTTGTTTTACTAACATGTCGCTCAAGTGCTGAGGAACATTTTTGGCGCCGGTAAAATCGGCATCAATCAAGACGGCATTTACAAATCGTGTATCTTGTAAAATGGCGCTTCTAAAAATGGCATTGTCCGCCCGGGTACCATTAAGCAAGGAGTGAGAAAGATCTGCATGGGTAAAATCTGCATCTTCTAATGCGCCACCAGTAATTACAGTCCAGTTAAGTTTTGCATTCCTAAGCTTACTACCAATAAGCACAGCACGTTGCATGAAGCATGAATTGAAAAAACTGCCATTTAAATTGCTTTCTTCCATGGCGATGTCCTTCATATAGGCATCGGTAAAATCAGACTTGGTCGCAACAACTTCATTGAGGTTTGCACCAAACATATTAGCCTTGATAAACACGCTGTTATTCATAACTGATCCGTCGAAGGTTGTATGAAACAGATCAGCCTCTGTTAAATCAGCATTTGATATTTTACATTCCGCCAATAACGCCCATTTAAAATCAGCTTTCTTAAGGCTAGCATTTGTAAGATTGCATTTTGGCATCCTGGCATTTGAAAAATCGACTCCATCAAGCAAAGCACCATACAAACTAACTCCCGGCATCAATTTTCCCGCAAAAGAGCAATGACGCAAATCTGTCATTGGACGGGGATTTTCACACAGGCCCTTTGGCAGGTCAGCTGCCAATGCGCTGTGCAGAAAAAGCACTAAAACTCCGCAAAAGATAG
>Ga0316204_10000957_pt1 | contig 89658 bp, 70 predicted proteins | sample 6monrhotite_MG_2_FD_205661 | JGI IMG/M metagenome (GOLD analysis project Ga0316204, IMG submission 205661) | Microbial mat bacterial communities from mineral coupon in-situ incubated in ocean water Damariscotta River, Maine, United States -... | ecosystem: Environmental > Aquatic > Marine >... | reverse complement strand
TTTACCTTTCTTCAAGAAAATCAGAGAAATGTAATTTCACACAAAATACTTTACACTACCAGATAGCCTCTTGGCTGAACTGTTTCCACAGAGGATGCAGTTCCTCGCTGAGACCTTCGCAGGCCTTGGGTTTCCCGCAAATTTGTTGGACGAGTTTTCCCAGTTGATGCCGAAATTTCAAGGGGATATTCCGTTCCCCCGGACCTATTTGTGCCTCGAAGATTCGGCCCAAATTCTGGACGAACTAGGGATTAGTTGGACCCCATGCCCAGGGCACAGCCAATCGGATATTATCTACTTGGTGGACGGGCAGGCAATCACCGGTGATGTGTTGTTGAGAAACATCTTTTCAGCCCCGCTACTGGACATGGACTTGGTCAAAGGAGAGGGACGGTTCTCCAACTATAACGCTTACTGCAACAGTTTGTTAGCGATGCCAAAGTTGCGGGACTTCCGAGTCCGACCGAGCCACAATGACTGGATTGTTGGAGTGGACGAGCAGATTCTCTTTTATTGCCATAAATTAATCCGACGATCCAGGAAAATCGAGCCCCTGTTTAGACAAAGAAAGTCCATTTTTGAGATCCTCATCCACTTGTTCCCAGACCTATTCAAGACTCCGTTTAAAGTTTACATCAAGACCGGTGAACTGTTTTTTTTGATGGACTACCTGAACGAGCCGGACCGGCTACACCGCTCCCTGAGACAGCTAGGGCTTGCGGATGCCTTAGGGGTCTAAAGGATCGTCAGCAAGTCTTCTGTGGGTCGGCCAATCACAGCCTTGCCCTTAGCAAATAACACCGGTCGTTCAATCAACTTTGGGTTTGCGGCCATCGCCTCGATCAATTGTTCGTCAGAAGCAGAAACTAAACCTAGCTCTTTGAAAATCGCTTCTTTGGTTCGCATCACCTCAAGGGGCCTTTTGTTGATCTGCTCCAAATACTCATTGAGCTGCCCGACCGTAGGTGGAGTATCCATGTACCGCACTTCTTCAAAATCAATGCCCTGCTCTTTCAATAAAGCAACAGCCTGACGGGATTTCGAACATTTTGGGTTGTGCCAAAGTTTGGGTACACTCATGGTTTTTCCTCTAGGTGGTAAAATCGTAACGCCTCTTCAGCAATGTTTTTTGCGGTATCCTTCGCTGCGAGGGACTTCGCCGCTCGTTCCATTTGGCTGAGTTGGGTTGGGTTGTTTTTGATGTTTAAAATCTGCTGCGCTAAGGCCTCTGGGTTCAACTCGCTCTGCAAAATCACCACCGCAGCCCCAGCTCTTTCTAAGGTTCTTGCATTGCTGCCTTGATGGTCCCCCGATGTATTAGGGATCGGTACCAATATGGAGGCCCGGCCGACGGTACAGACCTCATGAACCATGGAGCCTGCCCGACTGAGCATCAAATGAGCCTGGTGAAACCAGGTAGCCACATCGTCCACAAAGGGCACCACCTCGGCGGTGATACCTGGGTGTAACCCATACCCTTGTTGAACCATTTCAAAGTCGGCGACCCCGGTTTGGTGGTATACCTTCAACCCCTGGCCTTCCAAAAGCGGCAAGGCGGCAACCATGGTTTGGTTCAACACCCTCGCACCTTGGGAGCCACCGATCAGCACAACGGTGAACGGCTCAGCCGCACGGTTGTCGACTAAAGCAGCCACCGCCTGGATTTGCGCTCGAATCGGGTTACCCACAACTTTCGGGTTTTTAAAAACCTGCTCCAACCCCTCGAAGGGAACAAAAGACAAGGGCACCAACCGCCCCAACAGCCGGTTCGTCATCCCAGGGTAGGCGTTTTGCTCTTGTATCACGGTATGACACCGCAAAAACAAAGCGGCCAATAACAACGGACCCGAAGCATAGCCGCCGACCCCAATCACCAAATCAGGGCGAAACTGGAGCAAAATTTTGATGGATTTTAAAAAGGCGATGGGAATCTTAGCCAACCCAAAAACTTTTTTGACCAGCCCCACATGGTAAAGGCCAGAAACTGGGAGTTGATACAGCATCCAGCCTCGCTCTGGAACGGCTTTAGCTTCAATCCCACGGGCTGTGCCCACAAACCTCACTTCCGTGGGTCTGATTTTTTCTAAGGCTTCGGCGACAGCCATACCTGGGAACAGATGCCCCCCTGTGCCGCCACCAGCAATCAAAACCTTAAGCTTGCTCATTTTCCGGTAATTGTTTTGCAATGTTGATCAATATCCCAACCATAAACATCCCAAAGATTAGGCTGGAACCACCGTAGGAGACAAAGGGAAGGGGAATGCCTTTAGTGGGCAGCAGACCAACCACGACCCCCATATTTAAGACAGACTGCAAGGCGATCATCGTTGTGATTCCTACCGCCAAGGTACGCCCAAATGGATCGGTTGAACCCTGAGCGACTTGATATCCCTTAAAGGCCATCAAGGACACCAAGACGATCACGAACAACACCCCGATAAAACCGGTTTCTTCCGCCAAAATCGAAAAAATAAAATCGGTGTGTGCTTCAGGTAAGAAAAAAAGCTTTTGAGTTGAATTCCCTAAATCCCGACCAAAAATCCCACCTCGCCCAAAAGCAATGAACGACTGGATCAGCTGAAAGCCGGAGTCTAATGGATCAGACCAGGGGTCTAAAAAAGCGGTCACCCTTCGCAACCGGTAGCTTTTGAACATCACCAACAAGGTGCCCACTCCAACCAGTCCAGACAGGCTAAAAAACATATGGCTAGGTCGGAGCCCTGCGACAAAAATCATGGTGAACAAGGTTAAGCTAATCAACACAGCGGTGCCAAAATCAGGCTGCAAAATCAACAAAAAGAAAAATAAACCCATCACCACCAGGGCGGGGAACAATCCTTTAGAAAACTGCCGAATTTCACCTTTTTTCCGGGACAAAAAACTTGCCATCCAAATCACTAAGGCAACTTTCACAAACTCAGAAGGCTGGAAGCCGAATCCAAAGACCCTCAGCCAGCGTCGAGCGTTACCTACCGATGTCCCAATACCTGGTATCAACACCAATAACATCAGTATAAACGCCGCTATAATCAGCAGGGGATAAAGTTTGCGGAATTTTTGGTAAGGCGTCCTGATTGCAAGCATTAGCATGACTGAGCCTAAGGCAAAGTTAACCAGCTGGCGGACTAAAAAGTAATAGGGGCTGCCGAACATCCTTTCCGCGTAGATAGCGCTGGAAGAATAGATCATCAATATTCCGACCCCAATCAGGGCGATCAAGCAAAATAAGATCACCTGATGAGGCTGGGAGCCGCGGCTTTTAGACCGCGGCTTTCGTGAGGGAGGGGCCATAAAGAGGGTCAGTCGTTTTCTAATTCCTCTTTAACAATTTGCTGCATCATCTGAGGCAGTAAATCGTCAAGGGTCTGCCTGATAGTGTCTTGCACCATCGCTTCAATCATCCCACCAAGCTTGTCCTGAAAGTCTTCTGAGACATTCAAATTAAGCGTTGATCCGGTGGTTGGGGCCACTGCTTTGATAACAGCCGTCTCAGGAACCGGATCTTCCTTCAAACTGGGATCAAAACCAGCTGTTTCATCGGACTCCAAATCATCCTCTGCCATCAAGGCAGGGTCAAAACCAGCGGTCTCATCGGACTCCAAATCATCCTCTGCCATCAAGACAGGGTCAAAACCAGCGGTCTCATCAGACTCCAAATCATCCTCTGCCATCAAGGCAGGGTCAAAACCAGCGGTCTCATCAGACTCCAAATCATCCTCTGCCATCAAGGCAGGGTCAAAACCAGCGGTCTCATCGGACTCCAAATCATCCTCTGCCATCAAGGCAGGGTCAAAACCAGCGGTCTCATCAGACTCCAAATCATCCTCTGCCATCAAGGCAGGGTCAAAACCAGCGGTCTCATCGGACTCTAAGTCGTCCTCTGCCATCAAGGCAGGATCAAAACCAGCGGTCTCATCGGACTCTAAGTCGTCCTCTGCCATCAAGGCAGGATCAAAACCAGCGGTCTCATCAGACTCTGAATCGTCCTCTGCCATCAAGGCAGGATCAAAACCAGCGGTCTCATCAGACTCTAAATCATCCTCTGCCATCAAGGCAGGATCAAAACCAGCGGTCTCATCAGCCTCTAAGTCGTCCTCTGCCATCAGGGCAGGATCAAAACCAGCGGTCTCATCGGACTCTAAGTCGTCCTCTGCCATCAAGGCAGGATCAAAACCAGCGGTCTCATCGGACTCTTCCTGATCCGATTCGTCAATCACAGGCGATGGGGAATCTTCAGATTTATCTGTCTCACCAAGCATGTTGGACTCATCAATAAACCCATCAAAATCATCAAGCCCGCCCATGAACGAAGTGCCGTCCAACTCAGTATCGTCATTTACAGCTGAATCGAGTTCGGTAGAGGCTGTGGCTGACAAATCATCCTGCTCTCCTTCAAGGGCAACAGGCTCATCGGCTTCGCCGGTAGGAGTCTGCTCGGCGGACAGGCGTTCAAAAGGATCACTCGAATCAAGCGCAGACGCTGTGGTTGCCAAATCGTCCTGCACTCCTTCAAGGGCAGTAGGCTCATCGGTCAGAGCCTGCTCGCCGGACAGGCGTTCAAAAGGATCATTAGAAACAGACTCAACAGGAGCCGTAGGTGCCTCCACCACGACAGCCTCAACGGGAGCCTGTGCAGGTGGAGTAGCCTCCAAAGCAGGATCATCTGAACCAATCGATTCCATGTTGAAATCGTCCATACCAAAAACATCGGGGGACACTTCAAACATGACTTCGCCCGACTCATCAAAAGCCTGCAGTTCAGCGTCATCAACGGCAAGGTCTGAGGAAACCGTTTGATAACCTACATTCATGCTGCCTAAAGGATTTTCTGCCACTGGAGGTGCAATCGCCTCGACCTCGTAAGCCATGGAAAGCGACTCAGACTGAGCAGGTTCCACTGATGGCTCTGAATCCTCGCTATCAAGGGACAAATCATCGTCAGACGCTGCGCCGTCTTCAAGCTCCAGACCTTCTGCCTCATCACTGTCCAAGGACAGGTCTTCGTCTGAAAATTCTTCATCTAAAGAATCATCTGGTTGCACATCAAGGTCAAACTTCGCCGCAGTAACCTGACGAAGATTGATCATTTGTTGCAGGTTACCGGCAGCATTATCAACACCCTCGCCTAACCAATCATCAAGTTCTCCGTCATCGTCTTCAGGTTGTCCTTCATCACCAGAGCCTACATCTTGTTGGGGCAAAGCCTCCTCTTCGCTGTATGCAAGGGGAAGGGAGGCTTCATCTTCCCCCAATGGGGGCAAGCTCTCAAACTCGATTTCAATCGATAAGGGCTCTTGAGCAACCACGGGGTCGAACTCAGGGTCTTCTACGGAACCTTGAGAAATAAAAGTGATTTCTTCACCAGCATCAACTTGGAGGTCCGTCTCTTGAACCCCAACAAGCTCGCCTGATAAGGGTACACCGGCATCTGCCTCTTCATGCTCCATTTCTTCGGCGAGGGCCTCTACCCCTTCTGGATCGGAAAAAATCGAATCTGGGGGATTTTCAAAGGAAAGTTCAGCATCAACATCCTGTTCCTCTAGCTCTGGTGGGTCAGATGATTCCTCTGCTTCAAAGGACAAAACCTCCGGTTCAAATTCATCTTCAAACAAATCTTCCGCTTCCCCCAAGTCACCCTGACCTTCTAAGTTAAACTCAGACTCATCTTCCAATAGGTCTTCGGGACTGGCATCTTCAGAAACGTCCAGCGAACTAGGCTCACCGAAATCGCCTTCATCGTCTAAAGCTAACTCAGACTCATCTTCCAATAAATCGTCAGGATCCAAATTGGCGGCTGCAGGGTCTAAGAAGTCGTCTTGATCTTCTAACTCTGACTCATTTTCGAACAGGTCAGCTGGGTTTTCAAGGTCGTCTATGGCTTCAGCGTCACCCAAGGACTCGGGCTCGCCGAAGTCACCTTGGTCCTCAAGCTCAGTCTCATCTTCAAACAGGTCTTCTGGATCTACAAAGTCGTCTAGAGCTTCCGAGTCGTCCAAGCTCTCCGGCTCGCCGAAGTCGCCCTGATCCTCAAGCTCTAAATCACCTTCAACAAGGCCTGTAGAATCGCCGAAATCAGATTCAGGACCATCGAACTCACCTAAAACTTCAGGGTCATCCAGCAGCTCGGGCTCGTCAAAGTCAACTGAGTCTTCTAAATCGTGCTGACTTCCAGATTCATCAAGGTCGTCATCTAATGTGTCATCAGTTCCCTCGTCGCCAGAGACCGTCACGGGGCTAGGCGTGGGTTCGCTGTCTAGACTGCTGGTGCCATCAAAGACAGGCAAGCTCAGGTGTTCGTCCAAATCAAAATCATCGTCCACATCCCCATTGAAGTCCAAACCAACTTCAGATTCGTCATGGGCTATTTCAGGGTCATGAAAGGCTTCTATATCATCAAGATCGCTGAACTCACCCGCAAGATCCGAGTCACCTTCAGAGCCTGAAGGGTCTGAAAACATTTCGACAGATTCGCCACTGTCCTCCCAGTCGTCTTCAAAGTCATCATCGTCATCAAACTCGCCAGTGTCTGGCAGGTCGCTGGTCCCCTCAGAGGCATCTCCCAGCTCTTCGTCAAGCTCGTACAAGTCAATGTCGTCAGTATCTAAAAGGCCATCATCAATATCCGCAGGGTGCTCGAAACCCTCGCCGTCCCCGGCAAGAAAATCCATCCCCAAGGATTCGTCTTGAATTTGGTCAATTTCTTCAATTTCATCGGTTCCAACATGTCCGCCAAAGGGCACACATTCCAATACAGTCACCCCAGTTTTCGACAAATATGCGGGCTGATTCAGAATGCCTGGGTCTGCTCTGTGGTCCCCTCTAACTTCAAGCTTCAATTCCGTAAATACTTTAGCGGTGGCCGGTGTTTCTGAAGGGGCATCCAGTTCATCAAACCCAGAGAGCTCATCGTCAAACTCGTCGAAAGAGAAACCTTCGTCCTCGTCGCTCTCTGACAATAAAGCATCGTCAGCATCGTCAGCGTCGTCAGAGAAATTAAGATCTTCTATGGAGTCCTCAGGTTCCAATAATGGAGGGGCTTCCCCCTGTGAGGATTCTTCATCACCTTCAACCAGCCCATCACTCTGAGGTTCATGATCAGCAAAGACCGGTTCAGCAGTGGTTGAGTGGGGGAGATGCCCATTGATTGGTTCTTCAGACCAGCCCAAATCTCCGTCACTCAGAGCCGCTGGGCTTTCGCCCTCTAAGGGGTCTAGTTCAACAGGGGTCGCTTCAACCCAATGTTGAGTCGGGTCCAACTCTTCGGACAGAACGTCCATGTTCACAGACTCAATCCCAACAACTTGCAAAGGCTCAGATTGATGGTTTTGCTGTTCAGTCAGCAAACCAATGAGTTCGTCATCCACCATCTCCAACTGGTCCAGTTCCTCGCTAGACCGACCAGGGGACGAAGCTAGAACTTCATCAATCTGAGATTTCAGGGTTTTATATTCGAAAGGTTTACGGACAAACCCGGAGACACCTAGCTTCGAGAGAGAAGCTTCATCCAACTGGTCACGGGCAGAGGTCAACAACAAGATGGGGGTAGATTGGGTCCTATTGTCTTGCCGTAGTGCCTCAATACAGCTGTAGCCGGAGGCAGCATCTTGGTTCGACAATAAAATCAAATCTGGCTGCTCGGAAAAAGCAGTTTGCACAAAGAGGTTTTGGTCAGACTCCAGGATAAACTTCCACCCAGAAGTCTGCTGGAACGCTGGGGAGCCGATCAACTCGGCTACCATGGTGCTGTTTTCCAGGACAAGAATTTTTCTGTCCATCCTATGCCTCTAAGAATGTTGTTGGATACTGTGCTTGATTATAGGGTAAGACCACAAAAAATCAACCGAAGATTGGGCAAAAACCATAGTTTTGGAGATTCGGCCCCTTGATCCTTCCCTGAAAGATATGGCAGGATGAGCTATCGGAGGAAAAATGGACTTAAATTTGATTTTATTGCGGTTTAAACTTGGGATTGGGGTCGCCATCATGGGGGTCCTCTGGTGGTATGTTCTTGTGCCCTTCATTCGGTATGTAAAAGCTCCTATTCAGCTACCAGAACAACCCGATACAGCCCCATTAAAAAACAAACAGACAACCGAAATCTCAGAACCACAAGAGGAACATAGCCGTCAACATATCCTTGAGGCAGCGAAGGCAGACCCCCAAAAAACCGCCCATTTGGTTAAGTCATGGCTGAGAGAATAGAATCAGTGGAATGGAATATGCTTCTCTATCCTTATGAGTGAGGGAACAAACTCAGCCAAGGGAGGGCAAGATGGACCAAACCGAGCTTCGACGCACCGTACACCAAATTCTCAATTATTCGGTTTTATGTGACCACGAACACCACTTGGTGATTCAAGGTTTGGGGGAGTTTCATGTCAATGAAACCAAAGTAGATGGGGAATTAGATGTGGACGTCTGGTTGCAAACCATGGACGGAAAAAGGATCTGGATCACTTTTGAAAATATAGACGTCGCCATAGGGGAGCTAAGCCGCCACACGGCCTAGCTCAAACCTAATTACAACAAAGCGAGCAGTACACCGGCAGCAACAGCCGATCCAATCACCCCAGAGACATTTGGCCCCATGGCATGCATCAACAAAAAGTTGTGGCTGTCTGATTCGAGCCCAACCTTGTTTACCACACGAGCAGCCATCGGCACCGCTGATACACCGGCCGCTCCGATCAACGGATTAATCGGGTCTTTACTGAGTTTGTTCATCAGCTTTGCCATCATCACACCGCCGCCAGTGCCCACACTAAAGGCAACAGCACCGAGCAACAAAATACCTAAGGTTTCTAAGTTCAAGAACTTATCTGCCGAAAGCTTAGAGCCCACAGACAACCCTAAGAAAATGGTGACTGTGTTGATCATGGCATTCTGAATGGTGTTTGAAAGACGGTCGATCACCCCGACCACACGAGCCAGGTTACCAAACATGAACATCCCGATCAAGGGAGCTGCGCTGGGTAGCAATAAACCACAAATTCCCAACACCACCAAAGGCAACATGATTTTTTCCACTTTGGAAACATGCCGAAGCTGGACCATCTTAATTTTTCGGTCTTCTTCAGAGGTCAGCAATCTCATGATTGGCGGCTGGATAATGGGTACCAACGCCATGTATGAATAGGCAGCAACCGCAATCGACCCCAACAAACGTGGGCTCAACTGGCTAGCCAAGAAAATCGCTGTTGGACCGTCAGCACCACCGATGATCCCAATAGAGGCCGCATCCCGTAGGTTAAATGAAATCCCAGGGATATAATTGAGCAGCAACGCACCCAACAAAGTGGTAAAAATACCCAATTGAGCCGCAGCACCAAGTAAGGCAGTTTTTGGGTTAGCGATCATCGGACCAAAGTCGGTCATCGCCCCTACACCCATAAAGATCAACAAGGGGAATACCCCGGTGGTGATACCTACGTGGTAGAGCATATACAACAACCCACCTGGATCGTTGAGTCCAGCGAGCGGAATATTCGCCAGAACGGCACCAAAACCCATCGGGATGAGCAGCAGCGGCTCAAAGCCGCGGAAGATCCCCAAGTAAAGCAACAACCCACCGACAATCACCATGATCACCCGGCCATAACCTTCGGTCCAGTCGAGTTTATTTCCAGCGATCAACGCTGCAATCCCTGTGGTGTGGTACAAGCTTTTAAACAAAGTTGCCACGTCGGCTAGTTTTTTGGACTCCCCCGTAGCAGAACCCTCGGTGATGATCCCTTCGGTCAACACCACCGCCAACATTTCGCCTTTTTTTGCGTGCATGTAGGGGGTCATTTTCATCAAATGAACCTTACCTGCTTTACCTGCAAAGACCTCGCTTTTGCTGCCGTCGGCCATTTTCATCAGGGCCATTTTATCCCCTGAATATACATGGTCTCCCTTTTTAACGTATACTTTCAGGACCTGAACGTCGTCAGGTGCAGAAAAGGTAACAATACCTCGTTGGTTGGCCCCAGACATAAAGTTCATCATACCCGGCATCGCCAGCCCCAGGGAGGGCGCTAGCAAAGCCAAGGCAATCAGCAGGAGTCTCAATCGATTCAACATGCTTATTCTCCTATCCGATGCTCACAAGAGGGTCACCTGTCGCGACATTGTCCCGCTCGGCCACAAAGATATCCATAATCGTACCGGCCTTTGGGGCCTTGATATCAGTTTCCATTTTCATGGCTTCCATCACCAAGAGCACGTCATCCTTCTCCACCTGATCTCCGATTTCAACTTTCAACGACCAAATAGAGCCGGGGGTAGGGGCAGGAACTTCTTCGCCTTCACCAGCAGGTTTATGTGCTGTCACTTCGACTTGCTGGGCGGTCTGCAACGGAGTTCCAGAAGGGCCGACCTGGACTTGATAGGTCTTCCCATCAACCACCACTTGGTAGGCTCTGGTTTCCGTAGGTTGCTGCACAGCCGCAGCGGCCTTTTCTTCTTTTGGGTCCCCGTTGGTGTGCTTGCGGATTGAGTTTTCCCCTTTGCCAAGCAAAAAGTCGAGCCCTTTGGATTCACATGAGGCGATGATAAAGGTGTTTTCTTCAGTGACCGCCAAATCGTTATCTCTCAGGACTTTCTCTGCTTTAGGTATCCCTGGCTCCAGCTCGTCGAGCGGGTCCCCGGTAAAAAATTCTTTGCCCAATTGTTCAGAAGCGATTCTAACCACTTCTGCATCAGCAGGGACGGGGGTGCGGCCAAAGTAGCCCAACACCATTTCGCCGTAAGCGGGGTTGATTTTCTTCCATTTGCCTTGGGTCACATTCAAAAAGGCTTGTTGGAAATAAAACTGGCTCACCGGGGTCACCGAGGTGCCGAAGCCCCCCAAACGAACCACATCGCCCATTTCCTTGATCACATCATTGTAAAGATGCATGGTCCCAGAATCTCGCATCATCATGGTGTTCGCTGTCAAAGCGCCACCAGGCATTGGAGATAAAGGAATCATCGGGGTGACCATCTTCGCTTCTGGCGGGAAGAAATAATCAGACATCGCTTCTTCAAACACTTCTTCAGCAATCAGGATTTTTTCGTGGTCCACATCTAAAGTCCACTCAGTCCCTTTCAAGGCGTGCCACATCGATAAGATATCGGGCTGGGCGGTGCCCCCTGAAACTGGGCTTTTTGACAAGTCAATCCCATCAGCACCCGCTTCAATCGCCGCCATGTACTGAGTCACCCCAACACCAGCGGTGTCGTGGGTATGTACCCAAATGGTGGTGCCTGCAGGAACCATTTTACGGGCCCCCTTGATTGTTTCATAAAGCTTGCGAGGGTTACAAGTACCGCTAGCGTCTTTGAAACAGATCGAATCAAAAGGAATGTTAGAATCCAAAATCTGCTGGAGTCGGTCCAAGTAGAACTCAGCCGTGTGAGCGCCAACACAACCAGGAGGTAAGTCCATCACAGCGATCACGATCTGGTGTTTCAATCCATGTTTATGGATCATTTCCCCAGAGTACTGCAGGTTTCGGATGTCGTTTAAAGCATCAAAGTTTCGGATCGTTGTCATGCCATGTTTCTTGAACATTTTGGCATGCAATTCAATCACGTCTCTTGGCTGTTGGCTCAGGGCAACAACGTTGATCCCTCTAGCCAAGGTTTGAAGGTTTGCTTCCGGGCCGGTTGTGGCACGGAATTGGTCCATCATGTCAAAAGCAGATTCTTTGCAATAAAAAAACAAGCTTTGGAACCGTGCTCCGCCGCCTGCTTCAAAGTGGGTAATTCCAGCCTCCATGCTTGCTTGCAGGGCAGGTAAAAAATCTGGGGTTGCTACTCGAGCCCCAAAAACCGATTGGAAGCCATCTCGGAAGCTGGTATCCATGAATTTAATTACTTTTTGAGCCACCGTTTCTCCTGATTTACTTTTGAGGTCTGTTACTTTTGGTCCGCTTCATAGGCTGACACCGCTGCAGCAATGACTGCCGCCGGTGTTTCTTTAGAAGCTCCATTTTTTTTCTTTCTGCCCTTGTTAATCCGGGCAAGTTTATCCAGCTCGATCTGCGCTAATTCGATGACTGCGTATTTTTGGGTAAAATAGGCAACGATATCGATCAGCGCAATCATCAGGAGTAAGAAGACGAAAACCGTCGACATCCCAATGAGCATCAGCTTGAGCCCTTCAATGAGAATGTTATCCATGAAGTATTTCCTTAGTCGTTAACTGAGCGTCCGGTTTCAAGCCGGGCGTATTGTTTCACCTCATCTATAAACTAGATTATCCGGGCTGTAAACCTTAAAACAAGGGGACTACTAAAGCCTATAGGGCCTTCAAACACCCCCTATTTACAGCCGCCGTTCCCTAGGTGTTTTCATGGGAACTCTGGAAAGCAATCACAGGTTTTTCATTTAACCAGCGGTTCAACCGCTGACGATCAAGACCCCGTTTTGCTGTTATTTTTCAAGTCGATGACCTGGAGTTATCCCCCCTATGAGATGGGTCTGACTTGCCCCAACGGCCTGACTTGAATTATCCTATGACTTACACACCTATACACCAGGAATCAAATGTCCGCAAATCTTTATATCTCAGGGCTCCAAGCAAGGAGCGGTAAATCTCTGGTCGCCCTAGGGATGATGGAACAACTCTCCCGAAAATTGGGACAGGTTGCTTTTTTCAAGCCCATCATCCACGTCCAACCAGGACAATCAGACAACGATTTGCAGTTGATCAAAGACCGGTACCTTGAGGATACCCCCCTTGAATCCATGTTTGCCTTCACTGCAGACGAAGCCAGCCGTATGTTATCGTCTGGGGCTCAAAAAGAACTCTTAGACGGGATATTGAGCCAGTACACAAAGCTCGCTGAAAAAAATGATTTTGTTTTGTGCCTTGGCTCAGACCTTGATGGGGTCGCACCGAACCTTGAGTTTGATTTCAACGCAGAAATCGCTTTGAACCTAGCGGCGCCCATGTTGTTGGTTGGCCGGGTAAAATCGCAAAACAGTCATGAAATCAATGACGTTTTCAACGGTGCGATCGACTCATATCGTCACAAGGGGTGCGAAATTGTTGCGCTGGTCCTAAACCAATACAGTTCGGCCACTCAAGGTGGCTATATTTTTCAATTGATTGGGGAGTTAAGGGAACAAATCCCCTTGGTTTTTGGGATCGAGGAGTTGCCTAGCCTGTCTCAGGCGACGGTTTCCGAGGTTGCCCAGGCTTTGTCGGCTCAAGTATTGTTTGGCGCAAACCAGCTACACCGACAGATCGAGCATTATGAAGTGGCGGGGACTCAGCTGCGAAACTTCCTGCCTCAACTCAAAGAAAACAGCCTGATTTTGACCCCTGGGGACCGTTTGGACCTGGTTTTAGGTTGTTTGCTGAGTTTTAAATCCAAAAGCATGCCCCACCCGGCGGGGATCGTCCTGACTGAGGGTATCCTCCCTGAATCATGTTTGAGTCAGGTGGTTGAAGGGATGGAGGTATTGCCTCCCATCTTATTCACCGGACTAGGAACCTATGAAACGGCTGCCCGGCTCAACCAAATCCACACCAGCATCAGCCACCGCAATCAGCCGAAAATCGCCTTAGCTCTCGGGCATTTTGAGTCTCAAGTGGATGTTGATGCTCTCACTGAAAAAGTCGTGAACTCTTGCCCCACGGCGGTGACCCCAAAAATGTTTGAGTTCAACTTGATCCAAAAGGCCGCAAGCGATAAAAAACACATCGTCCTACCTGAAGGTTGTGATGAACGTGTTTTAAAAGCTGCTGAAATTTTATCAAAAAGAAACGTCGCTCAGTTCACTTTGTTAGGGGAACCGAAGCTCATCCAGGCCCGGATCGACAAACTTGGGATTCAACTGAAAGATGTATCGATGGTCAACCCCACGGATTCCCCTCTGTTTGGCGATTATTGCCGCCAGTTTATGGAGTACCGGGCACACAAAAACCCCACCTTGGAACAGGCCCGAGACATCATGTGTGATGTCAGTTACTTCGGCACTATGATGGTCCAGTTAGGCCACGCAGATGGTATGGTTTCTGGGGCGGCCCACTCAACCATGCACACCATCCGTCCTAGCTTCGAGCTGATCAAAACCAAGCCGAACTGTAATTTGGTTTCGAGCGTATTTTTTATGTGCCTTGCTGACCGGGTTTTGGTGTATGGTGACTGTGCGGTCAACCCAAACCCAACCGCAACGGAGCTCTGCGAGATTGCGCTTTCAAGTGCGGAAACCGCCGAAGCCTTTGGCATTCACCCCAAAGTTGCCATGCTCAGCTACTCTTCAGGGGATTCAGGCAAGGGCGAAGATGTTGAGTTGGTCCGTGAAGCAGTCAAGCAGGCTCAGGCCAGGGCTCCGCAACGGTACATTGAGGGACCGATCCAATACGACGCAGCGGTGGACTTGCGAGTAGGCCAAGCAAAAATGCCGGATTCGAAAGTCGCTGGACAGGCCAATGTATTCATTTTCCCAGACCTAAACACCGGGAACAATACCTACAAAGCGGTGCAACGTAGCGCAGGGGCCATCGCTATCGGCCCCATCCTCCAAGGGCTCAACAAACCAATCAACGACCTCAGCCGAGGCTGTTTGGTTGAAGACATCATCAACACCATCGCCATCACCTGTATCCAAGCCCAACAGGCAGAAACCAACACCCCGGCATCGACATGAAAATTTTGGTTTTAAACGCAGGCAGTTCTTCCATCAAGTTCAGTCTTTTCCACGGGGACCAACGGTTAGCCTTTGGCTTGATCGAAAAAATCGGGGAGCCGAACAGCCATTTTGAATACCAAGCTGGCGAGACCAAAGAGGAACAGCAAACCTCTATTGAAGACCATAAACAGGGGTTACAGTTGATCGTCGCCTCGTTGTGCAACCCCAAAAACGGCGTTTTGCAACACCCTGAAGAGCTGAGTTATGTGGGCCACCGGGTTGTCCACGGGGGGGAGTCATTCACTGAACCGGCCCTGATCACTGCCGAGGTTTTGGACGCCATCAAAGCTTGTATTCCTCTGGCACCGCTGCACAACCCAGCCAATGTATTGGGAATTGAAGTGGCCCAAGATGTTTTCCCAAAGGCCAAACAGATTGCGGTCTTTGACACCGCCTTCCACCAAACATTACCACCCAAGGCGTACCGCTATGCCCTGGGCGAAACCTACTACCAAGACCACCAAATCCGTCGGTATGGTTTCCACGGAACCAGCCACCGGTATGTCGCAACCCAAGCGGCGCAGCAGTTAAACCGGCCTTTGGGAGAGCTGAAGCTGATCACTCTACACCTCGGCAACGGTGCCAGTATGGCTGCGATCAACCAAGGTCAATCGATGGATACCACCATGGGTTTCACCCCCTTGGAAGGCTTGGTGATGGGGACCCGGTCCGGGGATTTGGACCCGGCGATCCCGCTGTACCTGATCAATCGACTGGGGAAAACTGCCTCCGAAGTGGACCAAATCCTCAACAAACAATCGGGGTTCAAAGGGATGACCGGTAGCAACGACCTACGGACCATCTTGCAAAAGGCGGATGAGGGCGACACCCAAGCGGAGCTGGCTTTAGAGATAGCGGTCTACCGGATTCAAAAATATATCGGTGCTTATTTGGCGGTTTTAGGGGGGCTAGACGCCTTAGTGTTCACCGCTGGAGTTGGGGAACATTCTGCAGAATTCAGGTCACGAATTGCCGGGAACTTAGGCCATTTAGGGATTCAATTAGACCTTGAATTAAACCAAAAGAACCAGCCAAACATCAGCGGCCCACAAAGTTTGGTGAAAACCTTGGTGATCCCGACCAATGAGGAATTACAAATCGCCTCGGAATGTTTGGAGTTTGGCGGCTGAGTTAGAACCAAAACTCTGGGTATTGCCTTGTAGGTGCTAAGTTATTCACCAACAGGGCAACCACCAGCATCAACAACGCTCCACTCAACGCCGGTACCACGGCGTAATAAAACCCCAAATCGTGGATACGTTCAGAACCAATCACCGCAATCAAAGCGGTGGCCCCGCCAGGGGGGTGTAGGGTCCGGGTCAAGTGCATCACGGTGATGGCAAGAGAAACCGCCAACGCCGAGGCCAACTCTGGCATCTCGGGCAAAACTTTAAAGCAGGCAACCCCGATCAAGGCGGAAAAAAAATGGCCACCACATAAATTCCGAGGCTGAGCCAAAGGGCTGGCAATCGCTCCGTAGACAAGCACAGCCGACGCCCCAAAGCTACCGATGATCATCACCATATCCAGCCCCTGTAAGGCCCACCCCCAGTGAGCAAAGGCAACCAACAAAATCCCAATAAAGCTACCAATCCAAGACCAAAGCATTTCTGTCATGGGCACTGCTGGCGGGCATTGGCTACGCCCTTTCATTTTCTGGAGATATCGGTTCCACTTCATACTTCGCCTTTACGGTTATCTATTATGTTGCACAGCGTTCACTGCTTTAGCTAAAAACTGGTCGTGACATTGGATACAGGCCATCAACATTCGCCCTTGGTGGACCAAAAGCTTTTGGATGTTACCTTCGCTCGCTTCTTCGATCACCAACCCTGCTGCGCCATGAATGTAACGGTCTAGCTTTTTGTAGTCTCCAAAATCCCGGTCTTCCATTCCAGCTTCCAACGCCTCAAGGACTTTTGGGTTCACCGGGCCAGAGTTTTCAATCACAGCCATCGCTCCAACCATTTTCTTGAAATCATGTCGGTATAAAGCACTTTGAAACGCCTCCATCTGCGCCTCCCAAGCGAGCATCCTTTTTTGTTGAGTCCGCAGTTCGCCACCCATTGCGGTGCCCACAAAAAACAGTACAAAACACATGAGAGTCATCGTTTGATTCAATTTCACAGATTTCCTTTTTTTTAAAGCATTGTTGATCGTTTTGACTACCACCGAACCGCCTCTCAGTCAACGACTAGACCTTCGAGTGAAACCAAACAATTGTGCCTTATTGGTGAGCTGTTTAACCAACCGGTTCTTGCCCCTCTGGTGTCGTCTGTGATAAGAAAAACACAACGGGTAAGGCACCCAAACAAAATTGATCCCCCTAAAGGAGTTCCCATGCCTTCAGAGAATAAATTTCACCACCCCTCTCAAGAAGTGTTGGCCCAGGCTAACGTGAAGGAATATGACAATCTATACCAAAGTTCGATCAAAGACCCACAAGGTTTTTGGGCTGAACAGGCAGAAGGCCTGGATTGGTATAAAAAATGGGACACCGTGTTGGACGATTCCAACAAACCCTTTTATAAATGGTTTGTTGGGGGCAAGACCAACATCATCCAGAACGCCATTGACCGGCATGTCGCTTCGGCAAACCGAAATAAACTAGCGATCATTTGGGAAGGTGAGCCAGGAGACACCCGAACCTTCAGCTACCACGCCCTGGGTCGGGAAGTTTCGAAGTTCGCCAATATCCTCAAGTCCATGGGTGTGCAGAAAGGGGAAATTGTCACGATCTATATGCCCCAAGTACCTGAGCTGGTGTTTGCGATGCTTGCCTGCGCCAAAATCGGGGCGGCCCACTCGGTGGTTTATGGCGGCTTTTCTGCCGATGCCTTGTCTGACCGAATCAATGACGCAAAATCGAGGGTGTTGATCACCGCAGATGGGGGATACCGCCGAGGGAAACCGACGGACCTCAAGACGATTGCGAACGACGCCATGAAGCACACCCCGAGCATTGAGGTCTGTGTCTGTGTCCAGCGTACTGGCGAAGATGTTTTCATGGAACACAACCGAGACTATTGGTACCATGAACTCTACAACCTCCCGATTGCCTCCCCGGTCTGTGAGACCGAACAGATGGACGCAGAGGACATGCTGTTTTTGTTGTACACCTCTGGCTCAACAGGCAAACCCAAAGGGCTGGTCCACACCCATGGCGGTTATCAAGTCTACACCAGCACCACCCACAAGATGGTTTTTGATATCAAACCGGAAGACCGGTACTGGTGTGCCGCTGACCCTGGATGGATCACCGGACACAGCTACATCGTCTACGGCCCATTGATCAATGGAGCCACGGTGATGCTTTACGAAGGCGCACCGAACTACCCCTACCCAAACCGGTGGTGGTCGATGATCGAGAAATACGGGATCAGCATCCTGTACACCAGCCCGACTGCTGTCCGGGGACTGATGCGCTTTGGTGATTCCTGGCCTGCTAAACATGACCTCTCTAGTTTGAGGTTGTTAGGATCTGTCGGCGAGCCGATCAACCCCGAAGCTTGGCGTTGGTATCACAAAGTCATTGGTAACGAAAAATGCCCCATCATGGACACTTGGTGGCAGACGGAAACCGGTGGGTTCATGATCGCCCCACTACCGATCACGCCACTCAAACCAGGCAGCGCCACCAAGCCGTTTTTTGGGGTCCAATGCGCCGTGGTTGACGACGATGGCAATGACGCAGCGCCCAACGAAGAGGGCAACTTAGTGATCAAGACTCCTTGGCCAGGGATGGCACGGACCATCCAAGGGGACCCAGAGCGGTTCAACGAAACCTATTGGAAACGATATGAGGAACAAGGTTGGTACCACGTCGGGGATTCGGCCAAAAAAGACGAAGACGGCTATTTTTGGATCATTGGCCGTAGCGACGATGTGATCAAGGTCTCCGGCTACCGCATGGGGACCGCCGAAGTGGAGTCGGCACTGGTCACCCACCCAGCGGTCAGTGAAGCGGCGGCCATTGGTTTGCCCCATCAACTCAAAGGCAACGCCATTCACTGCTATGTGATCCTGTGCGCTGGATATGAAGAGAGCGAAGAATTAGCGATTGAACTTCAGAACCAAGTGTCCACCCACCTGGGGAAAATCGCTAAGCCAGACGAAGTGGCCTTTGTAGAGAGCCTACCAAAAACCAGGAGCGGCAAAATCATGCGCCGGGTTTTAAAGGCAAGAGCCCTCGGGCAAGACGAAGGGGATTTGTCCACTTTGGAAGAATAGCCTAACTTCCCTTTACCAAGGCAACCCCTTGCCCCCAGGTTGCGGATCTTCGAATCCAGCGACTTGGGGGCAACTTAGAAATCGAGATATCCTGCCCCTAGATCTACCAACAAACAGTTTTGACCATCCAATCGGTTGCCTCTGCCTCGATAAGTATAACCAACCTAGCAAAATATATCTTTAATCAAAGGCCCCCTTCCACCGTGTTTGTACGGCTACCCCGTTATTAAGATTACCAACCCCCCCCAAAAAAAACTATTTTTGATTGGTTTATTGCTAGAAATAGTATATTCACCAATAAAACAATAATTGTCCTATTTTGGAGGCACATGTCATTTTTAACGAAGTTTAAACTCACCATCGGACTGGGCCAGGGGGCCTTGGTTTTGTTGCTGCTCGTGCTAGCAGCAAGTGGTTATTTCGGCTTGAACTCAGTCTATCAAGGGTTCACAGAATACCGGGGACTTGCTCGTGACACCAACCTAGCTGGCCGATTGCAGGCCAATATGTTGATGGTTCGGATGAATGTGAAAGATTTTTTGATCACTGGGTCTCAAAAGGACGTCGGCGAGTACCAAGATTACGTTGAAAAGATGAATGGGTTCCTCGCAGAGGCAAAAACTGAAATCCAAAAGCCGGAACGAGCCCAGCTGATCAGCTTTATTTCTAAGCACGTGGTCGAATATGAAGAGCACTTCACCGAAGTGGTTAAGTTTCGAGCTGAACGTGATGAAATGGTCAATAAGGTCCTCAACCCTATTGGGTTGAAGATGCGTCAAGATATGACAGAGATCGCCACCAGCGCTTTCAAGGATAAGGATGCCCAGGCGGCCTACTATGCGGGCCGGATGGAAGAGCATTTGCTGCTCGCTCGACTCTATGTGATGAAATTTTTAAGCTCCAACAGTTCGGCTGATGCGAACCGTGCAGGCCAGGAATTTAAAAAAATCACCAAAATCAGCAAGACCTTAAACCGCAATTTACAAAACAAAAAACGCCGTGCCTTGCTGGCAGATGTCCAAAAAGACCTGCCTATTTATGAGGGAACGTTTTTCAAGTTACGAGACTTAATTTATAAGCGAAACAAAATCATCAAAGGCGAGTTAGACCGGATTGGACCTCAAGTCGCTAAATACGCTGAAGACGTGAAGTTATCTGTCAAGAAAGACCAAGATGCCTTGGGCCCCATCGTCCAAGCAACGGCGGAAAGCACCTTGAGCCAGCAGATGATCATCGGGGTGGTCAGTATGATCCTGACCCTGGCGATGGTCTTCTTGATCACCCGAGCGATGCAAAACCTCAACAACCTGATGAACACCATGATCACCGATCTGGGCCAAGCGGCGAGCCAGGTCACCGCTGCTTCAGGTCAGTTGGCTGATGCCAGCGAGCAGTTGGCTGGTGGTGCTTCAGAGCAGGCGGCAAACCTGGAAGAAACCTCCAGCGCCACGGAAGAAATTTCGCAGCAGTCTGAATCAAACGCCGAAATCGCACATGAAGGGGTGATGCTCTCAGAAGAGCTGTCCGAGCTGATCAAAGAGTCAGAGCAAAAGGCAAGCACGGTGACCGAACTTTCCGACAAGGCGATGCAGGCCAGCCAAGCTGGGGTTGAAGCGATCACTGGGGTCACTCAGTCGATGCGAAACATCCGTGGCACCAGCGAGAAAATCAACAAGATCATTGATGTGATCAACGGAATCGCCAGTCAAACCAGCTTACTCAGCCTCAACGCTGCGATTGAAGCAGCCAAAGCAGGTGAGCAAGGGAAAGGTTTTGCGGTGGTCGCAGACGAGGTGTCTAAGTTAGCCCAGAACTCATCAAAAAGTGCTGGAGAAATTTCGTCCTTGATCGAAGAGGCGTCACGTCTATCCCACGAAGGGAATCAGGTCGCTGACAAAGCGGAAGAAGTGCTTCGGGAAATTGTGAATAACTCGGAAGAAGTCAACGGACTGATCAACGATATTTCGAAGTCTTCAGACATCCAAGCCCAGAAGATGGACGAAATGAGCCATATGGTGAGTGGGATCAAAACAGCTAGTGACGAACAATCTAACGGGGTACGGGAAATTGCCAAGGCCTTGGTGGAGCTTGATAAAGTGACCCAAAGCAACGCTGCAAACGCAGAAGAATCAGCAGCGGCAGCGGAAGAACTCAGCGGCCAAGCGGCCTCGGTGCAATCGATTGTTGCTCAAATCGGGAAGGAATTTAACATTACTGTCGGTTCCAAACAGTCTAGTAACCAAGGCGGGCAAACAGCACACCGACAATCTGGTAGGTCCAAAGGCGAGTTTGAGGGACGCCGACTCCCAACAGACAGCGTCAAAAATCGGACAGAGTTTGACGGTTTTTAAGGACTAAAAAGAGAGGTTAAACCTAGTTTAACCTCTCTACGATGAACCCTCTATTTCAGGGCTAGTGGTAGGCCCCACACCCCGAAAACAGGTCCAGCACATCAACCCCCGCTGTGTCCGTATGGCTTCTAGCGAGACATTGCTGCCGAAGCAATAAACTTCAGCACCAAGTCCTCGACTTCTTCATATTTATGTTGCCTCAAATCGATTTGCCCCACCCCTAAGGCCCTGGTCAAATCCATGATCATCCGTAATTCCTCAGGGTCAACGTCTTCGTCGGCCATTGCCACGGCGACAATCGCCAAAAGAAACGCTTTTTTGGCTTTCCGGCCACTGAGCCGGTCGATCATCAACGAAATATCTTCTTTGGCCAGTTCGTGAATTTCTTTCATTTCACTTGCATTCACCCGACCGACCTTCACCATCTTTGAAATCAATCGTTTTTCCGTTATATCCAACTTTGCATCCCGCTGAGCCATCTGGATTGCCGCTTGAACGAGCAGCAAAACATCTTGGTGGGTGACACGGTCTGCGACGGGCTTGGCTTGCAAATCCTTATCCAGGGTTGCCGCAGCACGGCCACCCATTTCAAGGATTTTTTTCATATCTGTTTCCACGGGTCCTCGTTTACATCAAATCAATATCGCTGGGTTGAGCCCCAGTTTGCCTTGGTTGTTTTGGTTCTTCAGCATCAACTTCGCCAATGACCCGTTCTAAAGTAAGCACTGCTTTATCATAAGTAAGCTGTTCCAATTCAATGGTTCCAACCCCCATGCTTTCTGCTTTCTCACGGAAATACTTTTTTTCCGATGGTGCCAGAGAGTTATCAGACATCGCCACACAAGCCAGCATCAGCAGATAAGCCCGTTTGGCTTTCGGCGACTTTAAAGACCGCACCGCAGCATCAGGGTCTGCTCCCTCTTCGGAATCAAAGCCGCCAATATCAACCAGCGTTAAATCCGCCATTTCCAGCAAACGCTCAATTAAATCAGACTCTTGCTTAGCAAACCTTTCCGTCTCGTTGGGCCATAGCAACACCGGCCTTCAACACAATTTTTAATTCTTCTCGGTTCATAGGCCCCCTTAAGTAGTTCTTGTGAAGCCACCGTAAACCATTTTATGCATTGAATCAATTGTTCTTAAAAAGCCTTGGCCCAATTCCGGTTGAATGCTATTGCAAAGCCATGGATAACCACACGAACAGAAAAATATGGGGCTGGGTAGGCTACGATATGGGGAACTCCGTCTTCGCAGTGACTGTGATGGCCGGATTTTTTCCCATATTTTTTAAGTCTTATTGGAGCCAAGATGTGGCCGCAAGCCTCACGACCGCACGTCTAGGTTATGCCGTATCGTTCTCAAGCCTATTTGTAGCCTTGGTTGCACCTTTTTTAGGTGCTTGGAGCGATGGGCGAGGCAACAAACGCCTTTTAACGGTGGGGTTTGGCTCCCTGGGTTTTGTTTGCACCGGCGCACTCAGCCTGATTGGTGCAGGCGGTTGGGTTTGGGCGATCATCGCCTATTGTGGCGGTATTTTGGGTTTTTACCTAGCCAATGTGTTTTATGACTCGCTTCTGGTCGGTTTAGTCCCGCCGGACAAACGAGACTGGGTGTCGAGCCTCGGTTATTCCTTTGGTTACCTCAGTGGCGGGCTGATGTTTGCGGTCAGTGTATGGATGACTTTGGCCCCTGGGACCTTTGGTCTATCTGGGGCAACGGAGGCGGTCAAGGCCAGCTTTTGGCTAGCGTCAGCAGCCTGGGCAGTGGGGACTTGGGTTTGTTTTCGTTTGGTTCCAGAACCCAAAGTCCCAAACCAGGACAAACCTAAGTTCAAAGAAACCTGGGCGGCCTTGAAACAGACTTATCAGACCGTCCGGCAACACCAAGCAGCCTGGACCTTCCTTTTAGCCTACTGGCTGTATATTGACGTTGTGAGTACCCTGGTGGTCATGGCAGTTGACTATGGGTTGTCTTTAGGGTTCCAAAGTAAAGACTTGATCTTAGCCTTACTGATGGTCCAATGGATCGGTTTCCCTGCGGCCCTCGGCGCATCGATTCTAGGCCAGAAAATCCAGACAAAAAACGCAATCTTGCTCTGTTTAGCGGTGTATGGCTTTGTGTGTGTTTGGGCGACCTTACTAGAAAAAAAATGGGAGTTTTTTGTGCTTGCCGGGTTGATCGGGTTGACCCAAGGGGGGGTCCAAGCGTTGAGTCGCAGTTATTACGCCAACTTGATCCCACCAGACCAGGCGGGAGAGTTTTTCGGGTTTTATAACATGCTGGGGAAATTTGCCACCATTTTGGGGCCGCTGTTAGTGGGTACAGTGGGCCTGTTGACTCACCAGTTTTTGGGAGACTCCGGCTTAGGTATCCCCCACCTCGCCAGCCGGTTGGGTTTTGGCTCGCTGCTCTTCCCCTTAGCCTTGGGGAGCTGGATCTTTTTCAAAATGTCCCGGAGCCCTCAGGCTAGGTAACTCCCTGAGTCAATCTTCAAACGGGTGGTTTGGGATAACCACTTGGTCTTGGGCATTAAAATAATAGGTCTGAGGTTTTTTTGGATGGCTAGGGCTATTGAAATAGACCTTTAATTTCCGCACCGCATCATTGTTTTGGCTGCTGTAAACTTCAGTGAACCACCATTCTTCTTTTTCTTTTTTTGATTTCACAAAATAAATCACCTGCCTTACGCAGCCATCGAACCGAGCTGCCTTTTCCGTGTAATAGTTTTCAATCCGAGCCACCCGGCCGTCTTTGGTGTAAAAAGTAAATACCTTTTGGTACCCTTCCTGGTTATCAGGGTAAAACCATTCCATCCGTTGTTTGATACCCAAGTCATAGTATATTTTATTATTCCCAAGGTAAGGCCTAGAGAAGATATTTTCTTCCCTGGTTTTGGTCCCCGTTGCCTGCTCAAAATAGGTGGTGGTTTTGCGAACCTGTCGGCGACTGCTCGAAGACAGGGAGAAGGTTTGTTCTTCTTTGATTTTAATTTCAAATAGGTACTCACTGGTCAAGCTAGAGATACCATGAGAATTGCCCCAGTCGTCTGTAAATTTACGCTCTGCAAGCATCAGTTTACCAGCAGAATCATAGCTATTTTTCCCTCGATTGATCCCATCTTCTAACTTACGAAAGGTCAAGCTACGGCCACCAAACTCGTTGTTTTCTTCAACTGAAAGCTCTTCGTATACCGCAAACAAGTTGGAACACCAAAAAACCGCCACAAAAACGCCGATCAATTTAAGAGGTATACTGGTCATCGTACCAAGGTAAAGCAGTGTATAAATATCCCCAACGCCCCTAGTGGCCCGGTTCTTCATGATGAGTAAACGTAAGCTTTCTTCAACTAAATGGTTCCCTTACGGGCTGGTTAGGTAGCTCCACCCTGTAAGACGAGCTAAAACAATAAAATTTTTTTCCACCTGACCTAGAAGCAATTTATTGATCATTTCGGACAGCATTTTTTAGGCCAGCATAGGTTATTTGAGAGAAATCAGTCTACTCTTTGTGTTTTCAATGCCCCCTTAGGGCTACCCACATCATCTGGAATGGAGAATCGTTCATTAAGGCATTAGGGTTGCATCTATAAAGAGATAATCAGACTGACTCTAGGAGCACTTCATGAATACCAAAGCGACTAAAACCTCAACATCCCCCAGTGCAGGCGGGTTGTCCAAAAAACTGGCTGGACAAATCGTGTTTATTTGCGAGCGAGAGATAGACACCCAAGTCGCTTACCACAAAGTTGCCGAAGAAATCGAGGCCCAATTGGTGGAGCCAGATAAGCTTCCCTTTTTTCAGTCTGTTTTACAACGATTGTTAGACAACGAAGAGACCGAAAGTTATGCCGCAAAGGCGATCAACGCTCTTTTCAGTCTCAGCGGCACCAGCGCCGATAGCTGGGTGAAAGTCACCAACCATTTTATCTACGGTCATCAAACAGGCGACTTGCCGAGCTACCGTCACCCCGACTCAGGGAAGGTATTCTCCGCTTATGCGCACACCTTAGGTGAAGGCTTTATCCAGATGATGAATTTGGGTTCCGAAAACTACGACCGGGTCACACAGCTGTACACTCATTGTATCCGAGAGGAAAACGTACTGGAACAAAAACGTCAAAAAGAGAAATCATCCCCAAAAATAAAGGATTCAACGAAGAGCAACAGCCACCCCAACCCTAAAAAGCTTTACGACGACATTGCCGACTATATTTCTGAACGTGCGGTTCACCGGGCTCGAACGCTCAACCCAGAGAATCCAAATGAATTCATCCAGATCCTGTCAGACCGGCTCCGTAGCACTCGTCGATATATTATACAGGACTTGATCAACAAAAATTCCCTGGAAAAGAAACGTAACCTTGAAAAGGCCTACAAAGAAAAACAAGCAAGTGCCGAAGAAATCGTCTTTGCCTCCAAACCTTTTCAAAATGGGCTGAAACTCTTTAAAGACGCAAAGTTCTACAACAGTCGGTACATCGAAGCGGAAAAAAAACGAGTCACCTTACAGCTCGTCCCCATGATTGTGGGGGTCAGTGCCGTGGGCCTTGCGCTTCTTGACGTCTTTGAATTCAGTTACCAGAGCATGATATTGGTCGCCGCTGTAGCCATTGGATGCCGGTTTATCTTTCGACCCCAGTTTTTTCAGCGGTTTTACCCAAGCGATGTCACCTCGGTTTTGGAACAAGAGGTTTCTTTAGTCGCAGCGGTTTTTCAAAAATGCTCCCAAGACCAGCTGACCGCCTTTTTGAGAAAACAGCTTAAAGAGATCAAAGACCCCTATCAAATCAACTTGATGATGGATTTTGTTACCTATATATATTCGATCCTGCCCAAAAACAGGGAACGATTGATGACCAAAGTTGAGTTTAAGGATTCCATTGAATCGATGAACTGGCATGTATCTAAAGCAAGGAGAGGCCTAGCCAGCTGAATGCAAAATTGATACTATGGCCCTTGCCGATTTAGCGAAGCCAAGCTAATATAGGGTAAATTCCTTAGTTCACCTTTCTCATGGTCCCCTGAACGTGCCTTCTAACAACAATACCCGTGGACCTAAGGTGATCCATATAGACCAAAAGGACGACGGACAGGCCTTTAATCATGAGCTGGACTCCTCACGGGATTGGGAGCAGACCCTGGATGTCCTGCACCATGAGCTACTCACCAAACCCTATTATATCGCCATCGCCACAAACACCCGTGGAGGGGTCTTTAACCCGGTGATGAAGAAAGGGATTACGGTCAAACGGATTAAGAAAGATGTTCCTGTTGAACTGCAGTTGGTGTTAAAGATGCAAACTGAGACCTTCACAGATCTGAGCCAGCGGATACAAGAGCAATCTTTCCATGGGAACAATAAGGACGTGTGGCACTTCCGCAAGAAGTGGAAAGAGCTCCCTAAAGGCACAGCCATCATTGCCCTTCGACAACAGCCGTTGTGGAACCTGCTTTCCGCTGAGAAAATTTTCCGTCGAGCCTACATCATCTTAGATGGAGAGACCACGGTAGACGCTCAAAATCATGCGATGTTTTTTATCAGCAAAGTCCTACACAACAAAGACTTTGCAAATAAAATTGCCAAGGGAATGGGCAAAAAGGCTCCGGTGAAAGAGGCGAAGATAAAACAACGACCTAAGACCATCTACTCTGGCCGCCCTGTAGGTGGGCTGATTTTGCTACTCAAAGAAAGCTTCGGGATTCACGTCCGCACCTTGAGTATCGAGGAACGTATCGCTCTTGGGTATTACTTTCAAAAGCTAAAATTAACCGGGGAACAGGACGAATCTCATCTTGAGCTTCATGAGAAAATGAAGCGATTTTTCAAAACCAAAGACCTTAGGAAAATGGACTAAATGGAAACCAACACCCTGATTGCATACGGCATTATCGCTGGGGGCGGGATCGCCACTTTGACAGCGGCGTACCAATTGATCAAACGAGGCTTTATTTTTTGGTTTCTTTTGATTGGTCTTGGGGTCACGGCGGTGAACGTAGGGTACAATAATTTGGACAACGTGCCCTTTACCGCCATGTTAGATGAGCTTCAACCTTCTGTGCTAAAGGACATGCCGTCCAAGCACTTGCAAAAGATTTGTGAAGCCGCAGGATTTGGTCAGTGAAGCACTGATCAACGGTCTGTGATTTTTTTCTTTACTGGAACCCGCCACTGTTCATTGGTGATACACTTGCCAAGCGAGCCCGCAAGGCAGATCAAACCGTCAGTCCAGCGGGCGCCCTCCAGTTGAGCCCCTTCAAACAAAGCACCTTCTATCGTAGCCCCAACCAAGAACGCCTCCCTTAGGTCTGCCCCACGGAAGTCGGCTCTGGTCAAATTCGCCTCCACCAAGATAGTGCCCCGCAAGGTCGCTTCTCTGAGGTCCGCCTCTTCAAACCGGGCCTTATAAAACAGGCCATTGCTTAAATCGGCTCCCGCCAAATTTGCATAATCAAACCAAACCTCTTCCGCTTGGACCCAATTGAGCTGGCTGTCGCTCAGGTCTGCCCGTTTAAAAAAGCTGCGGTTTAAAAAGGCACCCTTAAAGTTACTTTTGGGGAACTGGGCATCATTACAAAAAGACTCTTCAAGGTCGACAGTTTGCATATTTGCACTCGCCATTCTTGCCCCTTCGAAAGAAGTACGCCAGAGCCTAGCTCCCTTCAAGCTCACCTGGGCCAGCTCCACCCCTTTAAAACTCTGGGCGCTAAAATCGCACTTCGGGCATTGTGCGGATTTCAAAAAAGTCTGTTTTAAAGTCAAAGGGTAACCAAAAGCCGCACAAGCGAACCCAGCGGACAAAAGCAACAACCCAAATACTCGAACCATATTGTTTACCTGATCTTAAACTTCATCGTTGTGCTGGCTCGATTCCCAACCCGGTCAATCGCCGTCAATAGGACTTTATATTTACCTTTTTTTGTGAACCGTGGTGGTTGTTCGTACAACGTCTGTTTCCCGCCGTTGATCGACATCAATATTTTCTGCAAACCGGAAGACCGGTCACTACCCAGGGCAAACAAGAGGCTCCCTCGTGGGTAAACACCGACGTCCATTTCCCCAACACTAAACCTAGCCTCGACGGTCGGTGGCGTGTTGTCGACCACCAAGGTCACGTGGTTCATTCGCTCGGTGTTTTCTACCTGATCTTTCGAACGGTAACCTAACCGGTGTTTTCCTTCTTCGGCCAAAGAAAAGGGTTTTCTGTACCCTTGCTCTGGCTTGTCGCCATCTTGATAAAATTTCTTTTTCACCCCTGATGACTGGTCCGAAGCAAGCAACCTGATCTTGGTTTTTGAGGAAACAAACCGTCCTTTTGATCCTGAGAATTTTGGCCCAATCAGCTTATATTTTGTGATCGGTGGCTTGGGGTCCATCACCAATCGGTAACGGTAGACCCGGCTTTGGTTTCTCACTTTGTCTGACGCCCAAGCCTTCACTTCAAACTTCCCTTTTTTCGCAGGCACCGAAAAAGGTTGTTTATACGTCCTTGTCTTTTTTCCTCTTGCGTAACGAACCCAAGAAACCCCTGAGCTTTGGTCTGTAGCGGTCAAATTAACTTTCGTCGCAGCGGCGACGTAGAGCTTTTTACCGGACCAAAACCCTGGCCCTTCGGTGCTGATCTTCAGCCTCGGAGGTTTGGTGTCTAAGTAAAAGGCTGCCGTTTGTTCCTGTTCATGGTTACGGACCCTGTCTGTCGCACCATAACGAACCGTATAACGGCCATCAGGCCAATTCTTCATGCCGACTGGACCTCGGTATACACCGACAGTTTTCTTGGGCCCGGTGATTTTATAGCTGACTTGTCTGAGCCCCGAGTCCTGGTCTGCGCCACGGAATAACAACCGGGTTGACGACGCTAAAAACTCACCTGATTCAATCCCTTTATAATAAATTTTTGAACTCGGTGATGTGGTATCGATACGGAACTGGAATGTATGTAGTGCTTCTTGGTTACCGACTTGATCGATGCCATAGTACCTGATTTCGTGCAGCCGTTCCCCTTCAAAGGCGACAGGCCCTGAGTATCGTTCAAACCCAGCTCCATCAACCGAATAGAATACACCGTATACACCGGAAACATTGCTTTTCAACTTCGCCTCGTGATCCACAGAAGGCAGGCTAAACTGCACAGGGCCTCCGTAATAGACCCCTTTTTTTGTGCCTGCCCGAACGGCACCTTTCGACTTAATCCCAGTGATCGGAGGGCTATCATCGATGTGAAAATAGAAGATGTTTTCATCTTCGACCGTCTCAAGTTTTTTGCGGCCACTCCAATAGTGCCCTTCCCCAGAAGGGTGAACCAAGGTGTGCCTACCGTCGCCATCTTTAAATTTAAAGGGCTGGACCGGTTTATGTTTGAGTCGATTGATCAGCCCGGCTTTGGATTGCATCAAAAAGGTAGGCCCATCTTTTGAGCCTGCGATGTTAAAATAAAGCGGCTGGCTTGACTGGAGGTAGATTTCACCGGCCTTCGACTGGTAAATTTTCCGCGCCACCTTTGGGGGGTTAGCCGGTGGGGCCGGCGGCTGAATTTGCTGGGGAACTTGGTTATTCTGTGGAGCAATATTTTGACCAAACCCAAGGCTTGGCACCAAAAAAGCAGCCAACACCAACCACCTACAAACCGACCTATTCATACGCCCCTCATTCCAACAAGTTTTGCCTCTGCAGCAAGCTAAGTTTTTTGTTGTAACCTAACGCTCTGGGCTCTAGATTGTCAATTTTGTGCCCCATTATTACGACCATTTATCGGTTCAAGTGAATTTGACTACGAACAAATTATACCTTTAGCCATATCATTAGGGGGTAAAGGCAGACTGGCTTGTTACCCTCTTCCAAGGCTAACAAAAAGAGCACCTCTAATGAGCGGTTTTGAACGTAAATTGGGTTGCTCAGTAAGGTAGATTCCTTTAGATTCATGTATACTATTTGTTAACGATCCCATGTCCAGGAGACTCGAATGGCTCAAATTACATTAAAAGGCAACGCTGTAAACACTTGCGGTAACCTACCAGCTGTAGGCTCAGCCGCTCCAGACTTCAACTTGGTCAAAACTGATTTGTCCAATGTTAACCTAGCAACTTATGCTGGTTCTACCTTAGTGTTGAACATCTTCCCTTCTGTTGATACAGGCACTTGCGCTACCAGCGTTCGAACCTTCAACAAAGATGCTGCTTCTTTGGAAAACACCAAAGTATTGTGCATCTCTCGTGACCTTCCTTTTGCTCACTCTCGTTTTTGTGGTGCTGAAGGGATTGAGAACGTTGACAGCCTTTCTGAAATCGCTATCGGCTTCGGTGAAGCTTACGGTGTTCGGATGACTGACGCTGCTTTAAGCGGTTTGTTGTCTCGTGCAGTTGTAGTGATTGGTGCTGACGGCAAAGTGAAGTACACTGAGCAGGTTCCTGAAATCACACAAGAGCCTAACTACGCAGCCGCTTTGGCAGCAGCGAAGTAATTGTTTTAGTCAGGCCATAGGTTCCCTTTGGTCTGGCGCCCCCCCCCCTAAAAAAAGCTTCCTGCCAGCCCCTCAAGCCTCAAGACAGACAAAAGTACCTTGTCTGAATTAATTATCATTTCAAAAACCAAGCCCCTCAGTACCCCTAAAAACCAGATACGAAGCGTTCGGCTCCCCCAAGAAACTTGTGAGGAACCCGCGATGTTCACGTCCAGGTAATCCTTAGCCTTACGCTAGGTCACCTTGAATCTACCGTAGGGAAAATGGAGGAGAGCCTCAGTCGCCATCAAAACACAGCTTGACCTTGACCAAGCTTTCGGCTTGATTTTGAGTGAGGACCACCTGGGCATCGCCACCAAAGCGGAACCCAAACTCCAGCTCTAATTTGCTCGGTTTTTTATCGAGGTTAAGCAAGGGTGCGGTGATTTTTTCCACCAACGGGCGGATCACCTCCAAAGACTCAGACAGTTCCCTGGCCCTGGAGTAATAATTCGGGCTCGAACTAGCGACCGAACCGGGTTGCTCTTGGGAGTGACTCACTTCCGCTAAAATACGGTGGTTTTCATCCACTTGTATTTCGATGGTTTCTTTCATTTAAATCTCATATTAAGGATGATCCCTGTCGCCCCAAAAAAGTTGCCAGCAAAAGGGCTTGCATAGAGAAAACTGAACCCGCTAGGGTTAAACTTCCCCTAGAACCTAACTTTTTTTTGGAACAAATGAAACCAGACTTTCACTCCGGCAAACGGTTGGCTTTAGCCCGCAAATTAAATGGGCTCACCCAAGAGAACCTTGTGGGTGAGCTTGGGTTCCCTCAGGTGAATGTAAAAACTTTACGTCGGTGGGAGAAGGAGCATATCAACCTATCCCGGATCGAGGACATCTCGTCTTACTTCAAGGCCCCTGCCTGGATATTCACCGAAGAATCCCTGGATGAGAACCTCTTCAAACGGCTGTTGTTAGACCCACAGTTGGCTGACCATCACCGAGGCTTTGCCACTCAACCAGGGGCAACTGAAGGTGAGGTTCAAGGTGTTGACTGGTTTAACCAAGCCTCAAACTTGATGCTCCAAGACCAGTTCACAAAGTTTGTTCAACAGGTACAAGGGCAGGACATCAACAGCACAGGCCCGGATGGATGGACGTTGATGATGTGGGCGGCACATTGGGGAAAACTCAACTACATCCATTGGTTGATCCAGGCAGGTGCGGCAACCATCACCCAAGACACAGCAGGGTTTACCCCTTTGATCAGTGCAGCGGTGAGGGGGCATGTTGACGTGATCCAAGCTTTGATCCCCTTGTCTGACAACCTGGATCATTTAGACAACCACGGTTGGAGCGCAGCAACCTGGGCGGCATCCCACAACAACCCAAAGTGTTTGCGTTACCTCTTGTTGGCCGGGGCCGACCCCAATCTCCCAGACTTTGACGGAGAGTTGCCGATCATCAGGGCGGTGAGAGACCATTTTTTGGACGTTCTAGAAGTCCTGGTCCTCAGCCCTTTAGCCAAACCCACCATCAACCAAGCCAACCTGCAAGGTCAACGACCGCTGCATCTAGCGATTGAGCTAAACATTGAAGCCGCGGTAAGCCTGTTTTTAAAACAAGGTGCTGACCTCCAGCTCACCAACCATTTGGGGGAATTTCCGCTGGATTTGGCCAACTCCCACTCCAACCAAAAGCTCCTTCAACTGCTCACTCCCTACCTTTGACTTCCTCTTTTTGTCCTATTTTTGTCCTCGAAGAAGCCTCTCTGCCCTGATACCCTGAAGCTTCAAAGTTTGATTTATTCTACATTTTCTACTAAATCGATATGGACAAACCAATATATCAGGCGACAGTTCCGTTAATCGTCAACCACCAAGCAGGAACAGAACCGGTTGAAACTGCCTTAGGAAGAAGGCTGTTCAGCCAACTCAAACCTTGCACTTTAAGCGAGCTGGGGCAATTTGATGAAAGGCTCCCCGTCTTGATTTACCCTTGCACCGGCCCTTTGATTCAGCGAGTCAAAGACCAATTCCCAAACAGAGTCATCATCTGCGCGACCTTCCGAATCCCCAAAAAGGCCCAAGAATCAGGAGGCCAGTTTTTTCGGTTGCCGATTCATGGTGCCTTTTTGAAACAACAACTCGAGCTTTTGCTAGAATTGCACAGCATCAAACGCCAGAAATGCCGGTTGATCAAGCAAATTGGTTCCATCAAAACAGAAAAAGGTGTGGAGGTTCCGACGTTAAACCTGGACCTGAGCCGGTCCTTGATCATCAGGGAAGCCATGAGCCAAGCAGACGGCAAAAAAGCCGTGGCGGCCAAGTATTTAGGGATCAGCCGCCAAGCACTGAGCCAGTCTTTAGACCGCAGCCCGGTGACTGGTTTTTAAGAAAAGCTCACCGATAAAAAGGCTTCAGCAGCACATAGGCCAAGCTTGCGAGGTTATGATAGGTCCAACGTCGGCTTTGCACCGCCTGGACCCAATAGCCAAAAGCCTTGCGAGTTTGCCCTGCCCTGACAGCGTGGTGGCACAGATGCCGGTAGTTGATCCAACAGCCAAATCGCCGTTGCGCCGAGGTTGCGCCGTGAAATAAATACCGCTCCAAAAGCACAGCAATATCTGCTTCGAAGGCACCGAAGTCTTTCGATATTCCTTTTGAATGGTCCCTGTATATCGCTACAGGTTCATCTACATAGACCCATTCACGCCCCACGCTCAGTCGTATCCAATAGTCCCAATCGGCGGGGGCATGTAAGCCGGGGTCAAAGCCCCCTATCTGATCCACAGCCTCTTTGGGAGCCAGGACGCTCAGCGTGCCGATGTAATCATGTTGGATCAGGGAGTCATAAAGATAACCTTCCCTGGGGAAGTCCGGGCATAACCCTAGTTGGTCTTGATGGGTGGTCTTTTCGCCGGACAAAGTGAGGTAATCCCCATAAACCAGCACTTGACGACCGTCCGCTTTTTTAAGCTGGGCTTCCAGTTTATGGGGCAACCAAAGATCATCAGCATCCAAAAAAGCAACCCACTCTCCTCGGGCAGCTTCCAACCCAAGGTTTCTGGCCGCCGAAACGCCTTGGTTCGATTGGGACTTCACAAAAATCCGAGGGTCTTCAAAAGCCTCTATGATCTCCAACGTTCGGTCCGTTGATCCATCATCAATCACCCACAGCTCCCAAGACCGGTAGGTCTGCGCCAAAAGGGACTCGACCGCATCTTGGATAAAGGGGGCTGCGTTATAAGCCGGCATAATCACCGAAACCAATTGCATCTATTTCCTCATGTGAACAAAAAATCAGTCTAAATTTCAAAAATAGGTATGACAAGCGAGGATAATTGACAATCGTCATTGGAGGGACCAGAATGATCCTTTTTTGCCTTTCTATCCGCCTCATGCAACGTCTGATCAATATTGTAGAACAACTCCGAGGGCCACAGGGTTGCCCTTGGGACAAACAGCAAACCCACCAGAGCCTGCTGCCTTATTTGCTCGAAGAAACCTACGAGGTGATCGAGGAAATCGAAGACGGCCAGACCGGGGCTCCGCTGCTTGGGGAGCTAGGGGACCTGTTGTTACAGATCGTGCTCCATGCCCAGATTTCAGCCGAGTCAGGGGGGTTTGATATCCAAGATGTGATCAATAAAGTCAGTGACAAGATGGTCCGCCGACACCCCCATGTCTTTGGTGAGGCCCAAAAAGGCCAGAGCCAGGAAGAACTCACCGCTCAGTGGGATGCAATCAAAGCGAGCGAAAAGAAAACAGCGAAGCTATTTGACGACATCCCGAAATCCAAACCGGCTTTGGTTCGGGCGGCCAAAATAGGCGAACGGGCTGCTAAGCTTGGTTTTGATTGGCCCAACCCCCAAGGTGCTCTGGACAAAGTTGAAGAAGAATTGGCGGAAGTCAAAGCGGAAATAGAGAGCGGAAACAAAGCGGCTTTAGAAGGAGAAATCGGGGATTTGCTCGCCAGTATCGCCAGCCTAGCTCGACATTTCAAGATCAGCCCAGAGTTAGCGTTACAGAAAAGCAACCGCAAGTTCATCAAACGATTCCAAGAAGTAGAAAAGGGAATCGAAGCCGCCGCCGCAAACCAGGAAACCTTAGATTTAGAACAAATGGAAACACTGTGGCAGAAAGCCAAAGAGGGTGAGCAATGAAAGTCGTTCAGGACCATTATTTCAAAAAAGCCAAGCAAGAAGGCTATGTGGCTCGCTCGGCCTTCAAGTTAGAAGAAATTGATCAGAAACAAAACTTGATTCGCCCTGGGCATAATGTGTTAGATCTAGGTTGTTTCCCTGGGTCATGGCTGCAATACATATCTAAAAAAGTTGGCCCTAAAGGGGCTGTTTTGGGGATTGATATCCAAGACCTGGAAATTGCTTTGTCCCCGAACATGTCCTTTTTGCACCATGATATCTTGGAGTTGGACCTTGAGTCTCTGGCGCCCTATGGCCCTCCGTTCGACCTGATTTTATCAGACATGGCCCCCAGTACCACCGGCAACAAACACACCGACGGTGCCCGAGTGCTCGGGCTGAACCAAATGGCCCTGTTCACCGCCAGCCGGTGGCTCAAAACAGGGGGGAATTGCCTGATCAAGGCGTTCCACGGCCAAGCCTTTGAGCCCTTACTTGCCCAAATGAAGACCGAGTACACCAAAACCAAAACCTTCAAACCCAAAAGCAGCCGTAAGGAATCCAAAGAAATATTCCTGTTTGGGGAAGGCAAAAAAGCAATCAAACCCTCTAATCAAGCTGACGAATGACAACCATATTATCAGTTCGCCGTAACGGCAAATTAGCGATGGCCGGGGATGGCCAAGTCACTTTGGGTACCCAAGTGATGAAAGGTACCGCAAAAAAAGTACGGTCTACCTATGGCGGCAAAGTGGTCGCTGGTTTTGCAGGCAGCACCGCCGATGCATTCACCTTGTTTGAAAAGTTCGACGCCAAGCTTGAAGAATACCACGGTAACCTGATGCGGGCAGCGGTGGAACTAGCCAAAGACTGGCGGACCAATAAAGTGTTGCGGAACTTAGAGGCTTTGCTGGCCGTCGCAGACGCCGAATGCAGTTTGATCATCTCCGGTAACGGGGACGTGATCGAGCCAGACGATGGGATTCTTTCCATCGGCTCAGGCGGACCCTTCGCCCTCTCGGCAGCCAGAGCTTTGATGCGAAATTCGGATTTATCAGCCACTGAGATTGTGAATGAGTCCATGAAAATTGCCTCAGAAATTTGTATCTATTCTAATGCACAGTTTCAGCTGTTGGAGATTGACTCAAAATGACCACTACACCAGAACGAACCCCTAGAGAAACCGTTGAATTTCTAGACCGCTATATTGTCGGCCAAAACGACGCCAAAAAAAGTGTCGCCATTGCGCTGCGTAATCGCTGGCGACGGATGCAAGTCCCGACTGAGCTGCAAGAGGAAATCAGCCCAAAAAACATCATCATGATTGGGCCAACTGGGGTCGGAAAAACAGAAATCGCCCGGAGAATCGCTAAGTTAGAAGGGGCCCCTTTTTTGAAGGTAGAGGCCAGCAAGTTCACTGAAGTCGGCTATGTAGGCCGAGATGTGGAATCAATCATCCGAGACCTCGCAGAGATCGCCCTGGGGTTGATCAAGCTAGAAAAAGCCGCACAAGTTCGGGAAAAAGCCGAGACTCAAGGGATTGAACGGCTCTTAGACCTCTTGGTCCCGCCCCAGCAATTTGAGACAGACAGTCACGGCGATATCCGAGATGGCTCTCAGCTGAGGGAAAGCTTCCGAAAAAAGCTACTTGCCGGCGAGTTAGACGAACGGATGGTGGAAATCAAGCTCGCAAACCCGAGCTCCAACATGGAAATTGGATTTTTACCCATTGCAGGAAACGACTCGATGGATATGAACTTCGGCGAAATGATGAACCGTTTCATGCCGAAACAAAGCAAGGCGCAAAAGGTGACCGTTGCAGAAGCAAAAAAAATGCTCACCGCTGATTCCTCAGAACAGTTGATTGAAAAAGAAGATCTAGGTTCTGCCGTCGTTAAGTTGGTGGAGAATTCAGGGATCGTATTCATTGATGAAATCGACAAAATTGCCTCAAAAGCAGGGGGTGGCAACCAAGGTGAAGTCAGCCGGGAAGGGGTCCAACGGGACTTATTGCCCATTGTTGAAGGCAGCCGGGTGAACACCAAGTATGGACCTATCCTCACCGACCACATTTTGTTTATCGCCGCTGGTGCGTTCCATGTATCCAAACCAAGCGATTTAATCCCCGAATTACAAGGCCGCTTCCCGATTCGGGTTGAGCTCAAAAGCCTCAAAAAAGAAGAGTTTGTACGGATTTTAACCGAGCCCACAAACAACTTGATCCTTCAGTACACCGAGTTGATGAAAACCGAGAAGGTGTCGTTGAGCTTCACTGACGAAGCGATTGAATCATTGGCAGGCTTGGCTTGTGAAGTGAATGAACAAACCGAGAACATCGGGGCCAGACGGCTTCATTCGATTTTGGAAAAATTGCTGGAAGAAGTGAGTTTCTCTGCCCCTGAAATCCACGGCCAGGAAATCCAAATCACCCCGAAATATGTCACAGACCGCTTGGCGGATATTGTGTCTGATCGGGATTTGTCTCGTTATATCCTTTAAGCTCGCCGTGCAAAGTCTGTTTCAGTTTTTAGTGTTGATCAAGTTTTCACACACCCTCTTTGCCCTGCCTTTTGCCTTGATGGGGGCTTTGTTGGCATTACGCCGGTTCCCTTTGGAATCAACCGAGCAGATATACCCGCTGATCGCCTGGGTGATGTTGGCGATGGCCGGGGCCAGGACCGGGGCGATGGGTTTCAACCGTCTGGTTGACATGCGGATCGACGCCGCCAACCCCCGCACCGCCAACCGACCTTCGGTGACCGGCCAAGTCAGCACCTCGGTGATGGTGTTGTCGATCATTGCGGCCTATGGGCTGTTGGTGTTTGCCTCTTATCAGCTCAACCCGGTGGCTTTTCAACTCAGCCCGGTGGCCATTTTCCTGGTTTCCGCCTATTCCTACACCAAGCGGTTCACCTCTTGGTGCCACCTGTTTTTGGGCCTTGCGATTGGGGCCAGCCCCATCGCTGCTTGGATTGCGGTGACCGGAAGTTTATCCTTATCCCCCTTGGTGCTCGGTGCCTCCGTGATGCTTTGGATTGCGGGGTTTGACATCATCTACGCCCTGCAAGACCGAGACTATGACAAAAGCCATGGCCTCAACTCCATCCCGGTCCGTTTTGGGGTTGGTGGTAGCCTGTGGATTGCCCGTGGGCTGCACCTAACTTCCGGTGTACTCTGGTTTTACTTGGGCTACTTAGAGCAATTGGGGCTCCCCTACACCATCGCTGCAATCGGATGCTCTGGCTTGTTGCTTTTTGAACACCGACTGGTCCGCAAGGGAAACTTAGAAAAAATCGACATGGCGTTTTTCAACCTGAACATTTGGATCAGCCTGGGCCTCTTTGTCGGTTTGTTGGTTGATTGGTCCCTGACATGATTTTCGGCAAACGATCCCCCGCAAAATCGGAAGTGATCATCAAAAAGGCGATGGCGGAGATCGAAAAGCTGCTGATCCAGCTGGATAAAGAAGGCAAGGATATCACCAAGGTAAAATTGCGACGGTACCAAAAAACCCACAACATCACTTGCACCTGCATCAAGTGCTCTCTAGCCAACACCAAGAAAGACCCTCGCCTCCGGGGCCTCCGAGAGTTTGGGTTTAAAGTCTATGTTGCCGAAGGCGACGACGAAGACCGCTACTCCGACGACGATTAACCCCCTAGCCCCCGCTGAAGAGGGTTGACCTAGCGGTTCGTTGATCAACTTCAACCGAAGGTAGCAACCTAACCTTGCCTTCAATCTCGGTTCGAGATAGAATCAAGCTTAGGTATTTCGGGGAATTCCTGAAAAAACCAATGACTTACCTGGGTATAGAGCTGTCATCAATCGATTTTAGATGGCCGCACATCCTCAAATTCAACTGTATTAGAATCCCCAACCTGCTCATCAAAGGAGCCGCCCCATTATGAACCCCAAAGCTCGGCGATATCCTTTTATGCTCTATGTGAGCTTGTTTTTAGGGACCATTGTTGTCATTTTGATCGCCAATATGTTTTTTTTGAGTCGTCAGACCAAGAAAGACTTTATCAAGATGTTTTGGCGGCAAAATGGAGAGACCGCTGAGTTTATTGCCCTGTCAGCGAGTCAAGCGATTGAATCCAGGCTGCTGAGCAACAGCCAAATCAACGAGCACCTCAAAACCTTAGCCTTACAACTAGACCAGACCAACCTGCCTTTAATCAAGGATTCGGTGGCCATGTTGGATGTGTTTCGTGAAAAACATCGTTTGGCTTTGGTTGCTATGTATGACAACAAAGGTCAGACCGTCGCCCAGAGCCCAGCGGCAGAGAACTTGGGGCATTTGCCCACCTTGGCATGGCCCCGGAGGAGTGGGGTTGGTGTGCTGATGCTGAGTTTAGGGGAGGAAAAAACCGCTGAGTTACAAGAGCACCTAGCCCTTGAAGGCCTGGCTTTAACCATCAAAGAAAAGAAAATTGCTGATTATGTCAGTTTCATCGGCCCTCACCGTCGAATCCTTGCCCATACAGACCCTTCCATGGTGGGCACCATTGAGAGTAATGAAGGGATTGAGTCCAGCTTAAAAGACAAAACCACCTACTATTACCGCAGAGGCGACCGGTATGAGGCGGTCCACCCGTTTAAACTTTCCGGGGACCGGTGGGGGGCCATATTGATTGGCCTGGATTCCAAAGAGTTTGACCAAATATACGGTGATATTTTTGAAAATACAGCGGTGTTTTCTGCCTGGGTGATCATGTTGGCCACCCTGGTTTCGATGATCGTATGGCGGATTCAGACCCTATATTTTCGCAAAATTGAATCCATGCAACGTCAAATCGCAGAGGGCGCAAAGCTGGTCAGCCTGGGCAACCTTGCCGCCGGAGTCGCCCATGAGATACGCAACCCGCTCAACAGTATTTCCATGACATTGCAACGCTTGGAGCTGGAGTTCGCCCCTGAGGACTCCGAATCAAACGAAGAGTTTTCTTTTTTGACCCAACTGACCCTAGGGGAGGTCAAGCGCATCAACCGGATTGTCACCGACTTCCTTGGGTTTTCGAAACCCTATGCACCTCGTCTTGAGCCTTTTGATATCCAGGCTTGGCTGGGACAAATCGAGGCCTTGTTTAGCCCAAGTGCCAAAGAAAAAGGTGTCTTCTTTTTCGTTGAACACAAGGGCAACGACCTAGAGATGGTCGCAGACCAAGAAAAGCTTCACCAAGTGGTTTTGAACCTGTTGGGGAACGCCTTAGATGCCAGCCCAGAAGGCTCGATCATCAAGCTATACTCCAAAGTCACGACCAAGCAATGGGAGATGCAAATTATCGATCAAGGAGCTGGAATCCCCAGAGATAAACTAGCCCAGATCTTTGATATCTACTACACCACAAAAGCCCACGGTACAGGCCTTGGGCTTTATATCTGCCAGAAGATCATCCAGGCGCACCACGGGCAAATTGAGTTGGCGAATAACCACGACCGTGGGGCCATTGCAACGCTTATCTTGCCAAAACCCGCCAAAATCAGGCAGAGTTGAATTCCTTAACTGTCACCGTTCTAAAGATATCATGAATCCAAAAATCCTCATTGTTGACGACGAAATCAGCCAGACAAAACTACTCAGCGGGTTTTTAACAAAAAAAGGGTTCATCACCACCACCACAAACGATCCGACTGAGGCTCTCTCTCTGATTCGGTCCAGCGAGTTTGACTTGATGATCGCTGATTTTCGGATGCCGGTGATGAACGGGCTAGAGCTGATCAAGGCGGTCCGGGAAGTAGACCCTGCGGTCGCCATCGTGATGGCTTCGGCCTATGGTACCATTGAAACGGCGGTGGATGTCATCAAGTCTGGGGCAAATGACTACATGACCAAGCCGATTGACCTCAAGGAGCTGTTGATCCTGATCGACCGCAACATTGATAAAAAGCGGTTGATTGTCGAAAACCGGCAATTGAAAGAAATCTTACAAGAGCGATTTCGCTTTGATAACATCATCGGCAACAGTTCGGCCCTAGCTGAGGTGATGAGCATGGTGCAGCGGGTTGCTAGTTCCAGCGCCACAGTGCTGATCCGTGGAGAGTCCGGGACAGGAAAGGAATTGATCGCCAAGGCCCTACATTTTGCCTCTGACCGCAAGGACCATCCCTTCATCAAGGTCAACTGTGCGGCTCTGCCAGAGGCCTTGTTAGAATCAGAGTTGTTTGGCCATGTGAAGGGCAGCTTCACCGGCGCAATCAGTGACCGCAAGGGGAAATTTGAAGAGGCCCACAAAGGCACCTTGTTTCTCGACGAAATCGGGGACATCAGCCTGACGACCCAAACCAAGCTGTTGAGGGTTTTACAAGAAAGGGAATTTGAACGAGTCGGCAGCAATCAAACCATCAAAGTTGAGGTGCGGATCTTGGCGGCGACCAACCGCAACCTAGAAGAAGCGGTCGAATCCAAGGTGATGCGAGAGGACTTATACTACCGCCTCAGCGTGGTTCCGATCTATATTCCTCCACTGCGAAACCGTCGAGGCGACATCATGCCTCTGGTGGAGTATTTTGTCGAAAAGTATGCAAAAGAAAATGGTCGTGAAATCCGAGGGATCACTCAGGAAGCACAATCTACCTTGGTAAAGTACGATTACCCTGGTAATATACGGGAACTGGAAAACATCATCGAACGGGCGATTGTCATCACCCGAGATGATGTGATCTCCATCAAAGATTTACCGCTCACAGTCACCAACAGGCACCCCAAAGAGGTCGCTGATGAAGCACCGCCTTTCTTGGAGTTGATGACGTTAGAGGCAGCGGAAAAACAACTGATCGAACTGGCCTTGTTAAAACACAAAGGTGTGCAAACCAGGGCTGCAAAGGAGTTGGGGATTTCCGAAAGGGCGTTGAGGTATAAAATTAAAGTCAAAGGCATCAAAGGGATTGAAGCCGACGACAGCTAACACCGCAAACAAATAAATTACCCATGAACAAGACTCATTTGATTCAAATCAGTTTGATGGCAACCTTGCCGGACCCTTGGGTTCGCAGCCTTTCTTGGAGTTTCTCCTTGGGGACCCACAGGAGGACCCGTTGACCAACTTAAGTTACTTGATTCAAGGGTACCTTTCTAAACTCGAAGAAAGCGGCCTGATTGAAGCACCGATCTACTTCAACCAGTTCAAAACCATGACCGCCGGAGAACTGCTCAGGGACATGCTGAAGTTCTACCCTTCGGCCGAGGCCGCCTCCCACAAGCTCACCGATGCGGAAGAGCTACAAATCTCCCAACATTTCAATGGCATTTTTAAGCTTCTGGAAGACTACCGGTCCCAGGAAATACAACCGGTGATTGAAAAAGATCTGACCAAGGAACTCAATTTGTTTTTTGCCAATGTGGATCAAGTTTTTTCCCATTTGTTTGGGCGAGATTCAAGCAAATTTGTTTTTGAGGGGAATTACTTCAACAATGAGACCGTCAGAGGACTGTTCACCGATTCGGTGGTTGACCTATTGCGAGGAGAACGAGGATGAACAACCAATCCCTCATGGAAGAAAACCTCAAGCTTTTTTTGACTGAACTGGCCCATTCACTCGCCCTTTCGGTCTATTCAGCAACGGGGAAGCGAGTCGAGGCTCGGGTGGACACGGCGGTTGTGCTTACTTTGAGCGAAAAAATCACTGAAAGCTACCACCAGTGGACAGACAACTACTTGCAGCCTTTTTGCTACCGTTCTGAGCTGGCAGCGGTGGTCTCGGTAGAGTTATTCTTATCCAAGCCGCTGATTCGATGCGCCTTAAACCCACGGATGCTCCGACCGCTACATAACCTTTGTGTTCTCTTTAGCTTTGCTTACATCATGGGGCTCTTTGTAAAACTAGCCGGCAGCCCGCCGGAACTGCGAAACCAGTTCAGTGCCCGGTTCATCCATCAAGTGGCGCTCGCTGTCAAACAAAACCCCCGCACTGCGGTGGTCGAGATGCACCGGTTCATGGAAAAGAAGTTCCCTGTACTGCCTGCGACGGTCCACTTCACCGCTTTAAAAGGCAAATAGCAAACCCCTTCCCCCTGCAGGCCCCATGAATCGATGGCTCCTCACAGGGAAAAACATACTGTTCTTAGTAATTCGGAACTGTATAATTGACGAACCTGACCAGGGTCGATAAATTAGGTGAGCTTTTTTAGACGAAAGCTGTTGGCCCCAAACGGGGAAAGCAGCGCAGGAACTTTTCCAACAACACTAGCGGTCTAGACTATGATTGAAGCCTATCTTTCACATCAAGAAGAGCGAGAAGCTCTCGGCGTACCAGCGCTTCCCCTTGACCCAAAGCAAACAGAATCACTTTGTGAGCTGTTGACCGCCCCGCCTGCGGGTAAAGAGGCGCTCCTGGTTGAATTGATTTCAAACCGAGTTTCTCCAGGTGTTGACCCAGCTGCGCAGGTGAAGGCGAGCTTTTTGTATCAAGTTGCCAGAGGCGAAAAAAACAGCCCTTTGATCACACCACAAAAAGCAGTTGAGCTTTTAGGGACCATGGTTGGCGGTTACAACATCACCCCATTGGTTGAGCTTTTAGACAACGAAGCCTTGGCTGATTCAGCCGCTTCGGCACTGAAACAGTTGATTTTGGTTGCCGGTGGTTTTGATGTAGTCTTGGCTAAGTCACAAGCTGGGAACAGCCATGCGAAAGCAGTGATCGCTTCTTGGGCCGCTGCTGAATGGTTCACTTCTAAGCCAACCGCACCGGCTAGTGTTTCTGGTGTTGTCTATAAAGTTGAAGGTGAAACCAACACCGATGATCTTTCTCCTGCTTCAGAGGCCTGGAGCCGTCCAGACATCCCGATGCACGCTAAGTCGATGGGTGTCAGTCGCTTCCCTGAAGGGTTGGCGATGATTGAAGGCTGGAGAGCTGAAGGAAAAACCATTATTTTTGTTGGCGACGTGGTTGGAACCGGTTCCTCTCGCAAGTCTGCAGCGAACAGTGTCCTGTGGCATATCGGTGATGACATTCCTTTTGTACCGAACAAACGTCGAGGTGGCATCATTTTGGGTAACGCCATCGCCCCTATTTTTTACAACACCGCTGAAGATTCTGGTTCTTTGCCGATACGTTGTGATGTTTCGGGCCTGTCTACCGGCATGGAAATCACGGTGGATATTGCTGGTAACGCCGTCAAAGACAGCGCAGGCAAGAGCCTGACTGCTGGTGATATTTCTCCTGCGTTGCTCGACGAAGTTCGTGCTGGCGGTCGGGTGAACTTGATCATCGGTAAAGGGCTGACTGTAAAAGCCCGCCAAGCCCTAGGCCTTGGTGCATCTGACGCATTTGTCCTGGACTCAGACAAACCAGAGAAAACCGGTGGTTACACCCTAGCCCAGAAAATGGTTGGTGTTGCTTGTGGTGCTGACGGCGTCTTACCGGGGGAAAAAATCCTTCCTAAGATGACCACCGTTGGTTCTCAGGATACAACCGGCCCGATGACTCGGGACGAAATGATGGAACTCGCATGTTTAGGTTTCCAGGCCGACTTTGTGTTGCAGTCTTTTTGCCACACAGCCGCCTACCCAAAGCCAGCGGACATCAAAACCCACCGTACGTTACCGAAATTCATCACCGACCGCAAAGGGGTGAGCTTACGTCCTGGTGACGGGGTGATCCACTCTTGGTTAAACCGCTTCTTGCTCCCTGACACCGTCGGGACTGGTGGTGATTCCCACACCCGCTTCCCAATCGGGATCAGCTTCCCTGCAGGTTCTGGACTGGTTGCATTTGCTGCCGCTACCGGCACCATGCCGTTGGACATGCCTGAGTCGGTATTGGTCCGGTTCAGTGGCGAGCTACAACCTGGAGTCACCCTGCGAGATATCGTCAACGTGATCCCTCACGAAGCGATCAAACGTGGTTTGATGACGGTCGAGAAAAAAGGTAAGATCAACATCTTTAACGGTCGTATCTTAGAAATTGAAGGACTTCCAGACTTGACCATTGAGCAAGCTTTTGAGCTGACCGATGCTTCTGCTGAGCGAAGTGCCGCGGCTTGTGCAATTGCCCTTTCTAAGGAAACTGTCGGTGAGTATTTGCGCAGCAACGTCGCCTTGATGAAGAAGATGATCGCTGATGGCTACGCCGATGCGAACACCATCGCAAACCGGGTGAAGGAATGTGAAGCTTGGTTGGCCGCACCTTCTCTGCTCGAAGCAGATAAGGACGCAAACTACGCTGCAGTGATCGAAATTGACCTGAACCAAGTCAGCGAGCCTGTGCTTTGCTGTCCAAACGATCCAGACGACGTCAAAACCTTAACCGAAATCGGCGGTTCTGACATCGACGAAGTCTTTATCGGTAGCTGTATGACCAACATCGGTCACTTCCGTGCTGCTGCAGAGATGCTCCGAGGACAAGGCCAAACAGCAGCCCAACTATGGGTTTGCCCTCCAACACGGATGGACAAGCAACAGCTCACTGAAGAAGGGTACTACTCTGTCTTTGGTTCTGCTGGTGCTCGTTTAGAACTTCCTGGCTGTTCTTTGTGCATGGGTAACCAAGCTCGGGTTAAGGACAACGCAACGGTTGTCTCGACTTCTACACGGAACTTCGACAACCGTCTGGGCAAAGGTGCTCAGGTGTACCTTTCCAGTGCTGAGTTGGCTTCGATGGCTGCTTTGTTGGGCCGACTTCCAACCAAGGAAGAGTATCTAGAGCTTTACCAGAAGAACCTCGCTGGTAAAGAAAAAGACATCTACGTCTACCTAGACTTCTCCAAGCTAGACGAATACACTAGTTAAGGTTAGCATAGCCTAACCAAACCCAGGGGAGCTTCGGCTCCCCTGATTCAACCTCCCCATCCGCCCTTTGTCATGTCCTTGTTCCGTCTGGAAGTGGGTTTGAAACCAGAGTTAGAAGACTCGATTGGTTTGAAACTTTCCCACCAATTCACCGCCCATGGCTTCCCTATCCAAAGTTTGCGTCTTGTTGAAGGCTACCTCATCAATACTGAGCAGGTCAAAAGCAAAGCCCATTTGGATGAGCTGAACCAAAAACTGTTTTTAGACCCGGTTCTACACCTCCATTCGCCCGACAATTGGTTTGGTGATCAGTTGGATTTTGATTGGTATGTAGAAGTGAGTTTCAAGCCCGGCGTGACAGACAACGCAGGCAAGGTCGCCAAGGAAAACCTAGAGCTTCTCTTGGACGCTCCGATGGCGGAAGGTGAAGGGGTTGCTAGTGTGAAAGCTTACTTGATCAAAGGTGATCTCACCGAAGCGCAGGTTTGCCAAGGGGCCGACCAGTTGCTGCTCAATTTATTGATTGAAAAAAAGATTGTTATCTCTAAGGAAGACTGGAAGAAACGGCAAGAAGAGCTGATCTACTTCCCAACCCCGGAAGTGGACGATCAGCCTCATGTAGAACGGCTGGACTGTTCCTCACCGGAAAAAGTCCTTGAATTATCCCAAGACCGACTCTTGGCCCTCTCCACTGAAGAAGCGGAGGTGATCGCCGCAGAATACAAAAACCCGACGTTCTTGGCCCACCGAGAAACCATCGGTATCGGGGCAGCCCCGACAGATGTCGAGCTTGAGTGCATCGCCCAGACCTGGAGCGAGCATTGTAAACACACGATTTTTAACGGCACCGTTCACTACGAAGACGAAGCAGGCAACAAACAAGAAATTAAGTCTTTGTACAAAAGCTTCATCCAACAGTCGACCAAAGATATCCGGGCTAAGCTAGGCGAAAAAGATTGGCTGCTCTCGGTGTTCACAGACAACGCCGGGATCGTCCGATTCGACGACGACTGGTCCTTGGCCTTTAAAGTAGAAACCCACAACAGCCCCTCTGCGCTGGACCCTTTCGGTGGTGCGCTGACCGGTATTGTGGGCGTGAACCGGGACAGCTTCGGCACCGGCATGGGCGCTCAATTAATCGCCAACACCGATGTCTTTTGTTTTGGTCCCTTAGATTATGACAAACCATTACCCAAAAAGCTGATGCACCCAAGCCGGATCTTTGAAGGGGTCCGCCGAGGGGTGGAGCACGGTGGTAACCAGTCAGGGATACCAACGGTCAACGGAGCGATTTGTTTTGATGATTGTTATGTTGGCAAACCCTTGGTTTTTTGTGGCACCTTGTCTGTCATGCCTGCAAAACATGAAGGCAAACCGAGCGAAGATAAACTGGCACTGCCAGGGGACCATATCATGATGGTCGGTGGTCGGATTGGCAAAGACGGTATCCACGGAGCCACCTTTTCCAGTTTGGCTTTAGACGAGTCCAGCCCGGTTTCTGCTGTGCAGATCGGCGACCCCATCACCCAGCGGCGGATGTTCGACTTTTTGTGGATCGCCAAAGAGGAGAACCTGTTCACTTCCATCACAGATAACGGTGCTGGTGGGCTTTCTAGCTCAGTGGGCGAGATGTCGGAACAAACCGGTGGCTGTAAGCTTTATTTAGACCGAGCACCGCTCAAATACCCAGGGCTACAGCCTTGGGAGATCTTTGTTTCCGAAGCCCAAGAGCGGATGACTTTGGCGGTACCTCCGCAAAAGGTTGCACGGTTCATTGAGCTTTCCAAATCCATGTTGGTGGAATCCACCGACCTCGGTGAATTCACTGATTCTGGCTTCTTAGATCTCTATTATGAAGGCGAACTGGTCGCTAGTTTATCCATGGAGTTTTTGCACGACGGCTTACCGGCGATGCAGCTCCAAGCAAAATGGACCCCACCTGTCCAAGAGACGGTCGGATTTGAAGTAGAAAATCTCGGTGAAATGCTCAAAACCATTTTAGCCCGACCCAATGTTTGTTCCAAAGAGTCAGTGATCCGTCAGTATGACCACGAAGTCGGCGGTGCCTCCGTGTTGAAGCCGTTGAGCGGGAAAGACTGCGATGGCCCCAACGACTCCGGGGTTTTGAGGCCCGTTTTAGATTCATCGAGGGGTGTTGCGTTATCCAACGGCCTTTGCCCGAAGTTTTCGCCCTTAGACACCTTTAACATGACCGCAAACGCCATTGACGAAGCGATTCGTAACCTTGTGGCTGTCGGTGTCGACCCTGACCAAATCGCTGGGCTGGATAATTTTTGTTGGCCTGACCCAGTGCTTTCGGCGTCCACCCCTGACGGTGCCTATAAAATGGCCCAGTTGGTTCGGTCCTGCCAAGCGATTTACGAGTATTGCAACGCCTTTGGGGTGCCTTGTATCTCTGGTAAAGACAGCATGAAAAATGACGCGAACTTAGACGGCAAAAAAATCTCTATTTTGCCAACCTTGCTCTTTTCTGCCCTGGGCATCGTTCCTGACATCGAGAAAGTGGTCAGCCATGACTTCAAGAATGCTGGGGATTTGATTTACTTGTTAGGGGACACCCATGACGAGCTTGGAGGCAGTGAACTGTTCAACCAGTTGGGTATCACCGAAGGCAAAGTGCCAGCGGTCGATGTTTTAACCGCCATGCCACGTTACCGAAAGGTGTTTCAAGGGGTCTCATCCAGGTTATTCGCCTCGATCCACGACTGTTCTGATGGTGGCTTTGCCGCTGCGTTAGCGGAGTCATCCTTCGGTGGTGGGTTAGGTGCGTTGGTCCAACTACAGCCGCTGCTCGATAAGTCTAGTTTAGCTGCCCCAACCTTGCTGTTCAGCGAGTCTGCAAGCCGGTTTGTGGTCACTGTGCCCCAAGCGCAACAAGAAGCTTTTGAGGTACTCTTTGCAGGGGAATCCTTTGAATACCTTGGGCAGGTGCAAGACAACACCAACCTCACGTTGATGAATGGGGAATCTGTGTTACTGCAGGAGCCCATCAGCCAACTCAAACAAGCTTGGCAAAGCTACCTGAGCTAGTCAGGCTAACCAAGCTTGGCCGACCGGCTGAACCCCTTTTTTCCTGGCACCCAAACTCATAGGGATGCTGGGCTGGGTGTTTCCTCTGGAGCGATAAAGGGCAACAAAACTTTTTCAAACGAAGCAAATTCAAGGGGTTTTGCGCAAAAAGCATTCACCCCTAAGGCCAGACACCTGTCTTTCGAATCGCCACCATGGGCTGCTGTCACTACAATGATTGGGGTGTCTCGGTTCAGGCTTTTATGGTCGGTACGGATGATCCGAGCGACGTCATAGCCATCTATTTTCGGCATCAACAAGTCCAGTAGAATCAGGTCGAAATGTTTTTCACTGATCTGCTTCACTGCTTCCGCCCCATCTCGGGCGATCTCTGCACCTACATTCAAACGGGACAACAGCCTCACCGTCAGGTGCTGGTTTAATTCGTCATCCTCGACAAGCAGACAATTGAGATTCGTTGGGTACTCTAAATCCTTTGGCAAGCGATTGAGGATCACTTTACGCACTGGCTCAGGAGCGATCCCGAAGACCAGTTCAAATAAAAACGTGCTCCCTTGCCCCGCATGGCTACGCAAGCTGATGGTACCCCCCTGTAACTCCACCAGCTGTTTCACAATCGCCAAGCCTAGGCCTGTGCCTCCAAAATTCCGAGTCGTTCGTTCATCAGCTTGACGGAAGGGCTCAAAGATTTGTTGCTGTTTATCAGCCTCAACCCCGATACCTGTGTCAGAAACTTCAAACCTCAACGTCTGCTGATCGGCCTCTTCATCAACTAACGAAAGAGAAATACTGATTTCTCCTGCCTCGGTGAACTTGATCGAGTTGCCCACCAAATTGGTCAGGATACGGTTTAGTTTTTCAACATCCCCAATCAATTTTATTTTAATCGACGGGTCAAAAAAGACCTTCAATTCGATTCCCTTCGACGCTGCTGATCCACTAAACAACCCGACAATCGACCGTATCACCCCCTGTGCTGAAAAGGGTTCATACGCAAGGCTCTGTTTGCCTGCTTCTACCTTCGAAAGATCCAGGATGTCACTCAGCAGCCCCACCATCTTGTTGCCCGACTCAAGAATAATGGCGCAGCAGTCCGCCTGTTCAGCATCGAGTTCGGTTTTCCCCAACAACTGGGCCATGCCTAAAACCCCGTTCATCGGAGTCCTGAGCTCGTGGCTCATCATGGTTAAAAAGGTGCTCTTCGCTTGGCTAGCTGCCTCTGCTTTGTATTTTGCATCTTGTAGCTTGGACTGAAATTCTTTGGCTTCCGTTACATTTCGAGCGATTCCTTCAAACCCAACTGCCACCCCATTTTCATCGGTCCGCACAATGACATTACTAGAAATCCAAACATGGGCGCCTGACTTATGCAGCAGAACAACTTCAAGGTTAAATTTTCCCCCTTGGAAACCCTTGATCGCAGCAATCGCCTTTGCCCGCTGCTCACCGGTTGCATGAAGGTCTAGCAAGTTTCGCCCGACTAACTCCTCTGCCCGGTAACCCACAGCCTCCTCACAGGCTGGCGTAACCATCAAAATTTTCCCTGTCATGTCTGCCCGGAAAAAAACATCCGGCAAATTTGCCATGATGACTTGATAATCAGCAGAAATTGCCTCCGCTTTGGCTTGTGCCTCCTTGACTTCAAATACCGTGTTAGAGAGTACGACATTTTTATCCCTCAGCTCCTGCTCTTGTACCTGCAATCTTTTCTCTGATCGATTGATACGACCCCCAAAAAACCACAGCACTGCGAAGGTAGAGATTACAAATATCGTTTGTTCCAGTAAATAATAACGAAGCTGATTTTCCCTTCCCTCGGAGCCTTCCGAAAACACCAACCTACCGACCTTGACCCCTGCATAGTTTTTCATTGGGACCGCAGCCGACAGTCGGGCGCTTGGATTTATCAACAATGAAAACAATGATTTATTTGAATCAAGTCGAGGTAATTCCCGTTTGGCCACCTGTAAATCAGAAGAAAAGGCGATGTACTCTTGCTGCAAGGTATGCCAGCGGATATCCCTTAGATCTTGACTCATTTTGAGCTGCGACTTCAATGAAAAATGTTTCTTGTCTAACAGCAGGTCAATGTCTAGATCCATGTTTTTCGACAACAGTTCTAACAATACACCTAACTCTTGGCCCAACTCGATATAACCAATCAGCTTCCCATCCAGCTCAATAGGCTTGAGCGCCCGCAGGGTAAACTGCCCAAACCGGCCAATCTCAGCCCCGGCAAACTCCACCCCTCGTTGCTCCGCTTGAAGTAAAGTACCACGGGCGATTTGGTCTCCAAACTGTTTTGGACGGTGGGCCCTCAAAATAACTGATTTTTGGGGGTTTATAAAGTATAGATGGGTGATTTGAAACTCTTGTTTCAGCTTCAAAAAGGCAGGAATAGCCTTTTGTTTTAAATCTTCTTGATTTTGTGTTTTTAACGCCGCTAAAACCTCAGGCCGAGAAGAAATCAAGCGCAACTGAGCAAAAAGAAACTGTTTCCGTTCTTCTAAGATACGTTCAAAGAGCTGGACGCTGGTCAATGCCCCTCTGTAGCTATTGAGCTCCATTTCCTGCCTCATGTGCAGTAGATGCAAGCTAGTCATACCGATCCAAATCAAAAGCAACAGGATATAAATCGTAAAAACGATTTTCCAGATCGACCTGTATTGAAACCTATCTTGTTTAAACAATCATTACCCTATGGTTAGTTATCAGATTTTCGTACCCCAACATTGGACTTATTTTTCAAGCGAATACCCTAGCAGTCGTTTTCCTATAAAGGAACAAGGCCCCAACAGAGACCAGGAGCCAAGGGTGCAACAGAGTCTAGATCAACGCACTTGAACCGGCTGGTCATCAACCACGAACCCGTTGATCTGGGCTTCCAACCGTTGAACCTTCCCTTTGACTTCTAAAAACACAACTTGAAAAGGAATGGGCTTAGTCAAATCCACCACGTTCGGTGACACGGGGTCCAAGGCCGAAAAAGCCTCAATCTTTGCTCGATTAAACTGAGCCAACCGAGAGCGATTCAGTAAGTGCCCAGCAAGGTTCACCCCAGCAGCGACGACTGTCCCCTTTTCGTCTAACAGACGGCCTGACAACTGGATTTGGGATAATTGGGTCCCTTGGGGGTAATAACTTTTCAACGTACCTGAAAGCACAAATATCTGCCCTAGCTGGTGATTTTTGATCCATTTCCCTTTCAACGGCTCTTGGATCGTCAGTTGGATTTCATGTTTCGGCTGGAACAACACAGGCAATAACGCCAACTGTTCTGGTGCAACTAATTCTGGGTGATCCTGTAAAAACAAGCCTCCACCAGCGAATCCTAAGAAAATCAGGAAAACAAAGGTTGCCCAAAAAGGGGCTTTGCTTTTCTTTGTCTGAGGTTCACCGCTTGGGCTAGAGGAGGGGGCTGAGAGCCCACTTCCAGATAAAAACATCCCCCGCTCTTCTTCGGTGAGGTCATCTTCTTCAGGGAGATCATCGACATCAAACTCCAGATCAGGCTCATCTGGCATTTCTTCGTCATCGTCAAAAGAAAAGGTCGGCTCGTCGATATTCTCCAGGTCATCCAAGCCAAAGGTCGGTTCCTCGGGTGACTCGGGTTCGTCGTCGGTGAAGGATGGGTCTTCTTCGAAGTCTTCGTGTTCATCCAGGTCTTCGATCGAGCCTGGGTCCAGCGAATCTCCACCGGGAGTTAGGTCAGAGGGATCATCGAAATCAATCGAGAGGTCGTCGCCAAAGTCGTCAACAGGATCGCTGCTATCGGTGGGACCTTCAGTTTTTAGCACTTCGAATTTATTGCCACACTTTTTGCAAGCTACAACCAACCGGTCAGCAGTGAATTTATCTGCTGGAATGCCATAGTTTGTTCCACAGCTTGTGCAAGTGACTTCTTGAGCTTGAGACTGCCCCCCTGGGGTCGTCGGCTTTTGGCACTCGGGGCAACGTATAAAACCGGATGTTGGGCTATCGGCTTCAAACTGGTGGGAGCAATGTTCACAAGTAAACAGCATAATAACTTACTGAAGGTGCGGCTAAAAAAGAAGGAATCGATAAACTCAAGTTTGCGGTTCATCCAAATCAAAAGGGTGTGCAATCTCAAAGTTTTCCTTAATAATGTATAAAGGGTTCGACCTACTTTTGGCAAGAATAAAGGCAGATGAATCCAAAAGGCCCTTTTTGTGCATTGAGGGAAGCACAATAGCTTTAACCGTAATTTAGACCTCTTTGGAGAGGCGACATGACTAGCCTGAAACAATTTGTCCTTCGATGGACGCTACCCTTAGCGATACTTGCCTTCCTGATGCCGAACTTGGTGAAGGCCCAAGTGAACGAAGGAAGTATCATTAAATCAATCAGCCTCAAACCCCAAGGGGCTGATTATATGTTGCAAATCAAGGGGATCTTGAATGCTAAACAGTTGTCTAAAATCAAGATCCGGCAGAAACCTAACAGCAACAAACTGACTTTGGAGTTTCCCGATACCTTGGTAGACCCAGAAAGTCTGCCCTCAAGTTTCCTGAACTTTAAGGCCGAAGATCCGATTGAAAACATCAAATTGGTTGAGTCCTTAAAAAAGGTCAGTGAATCAGAAGTTAGCTTCAACCTTGATCTGGTGATTGAGGGGAAAAAAGCTCTGAAGCCAGAAATCATCAAACCGATTTCAAAAGGCTCGATCAACATTCTGCTCAAAGACTATGAAAAAGTCATGGCTGCAATCGCCGCTCAGTCCCAAGGGACAAAAGCACGCCGCAACCAGCCAGAACGGTTTACAAAGGCCCGGCTGAAGCAGTTAGAAGCCCAAAAGCGAGAGGTTGCTAAAAAAGCCCAGACGACCAACCGTGAGTTTGTCAAACAATACCGAAAGCCTGCCTTGATGCAGATTTCAATTTTGAACGGAACGGGATACCCAAAGCGAGCCTATCAGCTCAGTGTCTTCTTGGGTAATCTGCAGAAACGCCGACTCGAAGAGTCCTTGGGCATGAAGCTTGATATTGTAAATATCGCCAACACACCCAGAGAACGAGCGATCGATACGACCATCTATTACCGGGATAACTACCTGAAATCGGCTCTATCCTTGGCTACCTTGATTGATGGAGAGCAACGAATTGTCCCGATGTTGGGCCAAAGTGAACGGGTTGGTGTAGACATAGAAATCTACCTCGGCAAAGACTACAAATAACACCCAAGGATACCTTAAACATAAGGAACGCCATGAAATCAAAATTTTGGTTAGCCACGATCGCCTTGCTGGTTTTGAGTGTTACTCAAGCCATTGCAATGCCTAAATATACGGCAAAAGAGAACGCCATGGCCCTTGCGAGAGTGCTAGACAAAGGCACTTTTGGCCGATTCACTATCGCTTCGACCTATGTGCAAAATGTCACCAACAAGGATTATTATATCTCGGTGATTTTGTCTGACGGTAGTTCTCACAAATGGTATATTGACCAGATTTTCAAGTGGGCACGAGAAGACAAGCTCTTGCTTTCTGACAACAAAAGCCTGTTGTTTCTGGACTCTCGGGACAGCCGTTTTGTGGTGTTAGATAAGAACATCTTTCACCGACAAGCGTTACAAGCGAATGTATACATCAAGCTTTACGGTGCGAATGACCCTTTGGCAGGGCAAAAGTTTCGTTACCAAGTGAAGTCATTCAATTTGATCAGCCCAAACGAGACCGCCTTTGGACGGGACCACACAGGTTCCAAATATCGATATATCGTTGATATGATGAACGGGACCAACGAACTGATCACCTATGAAGATGCGTACCGGTTGTTAAAAGCCAATCAATTGATCAGCGTCAAAGACTTAAGCGACGATGTGTTAGGGCGTGCATACCAAATCACGAAAATTGTCCCTAGCCCTAAAGGCCCGGTTGAAGAAGGGGTGGCTCAGTTTGGAGTAGAAATCCAGTTTGACCAGACAATCCAACTCAAAGGTGAAAACTTCCCGATTGAGATTTACGAACGCAAGCTATATGACCGGCGTACGAAAAAGTATCACAAAGAAGTTGTGATGGATATCACCATCCCGAATTCGGAAAAAACCAACGTGATCCGGCCAGTTGCAAGCCTAGAGTATTTGCACAATGTAACGATCGTCAAAGATGGGAAATACCCAAAACGGACTTTTTTACGGGCTAGCTTCAACACCGACGTGTTGGATATTCCACCAGTGGTATATAAAAACAGCGATACCAGCATTTATGTAAACTTCTTTTCCATCATCGACCAAACCGTCATCAGTCGAGGAATGTTGCTGGATGAGCGAGAGCGTAAAAAGCAGGAACGTGAAACCTACCGGACCATTCGGGTGAAGAAGTCGATCAAGTCTGACTCGGATTATGGCCGTGCCTTCATTGCTGGCTTAGAGACCCAAAAGGATGCTCTTTCGATCAAAGACGACCAAGCACGTATCGAAAAACTTCTAGAGGCGATCCGTCAATTTGAAGAATCTGCGCTTTACGCCGAATCTGATGCGCAGCTATACAACGCCTTGACGAAACGTAACCAGCTAAGGGAGAATATCATCACTCTCACGATGGAATTGATCGAAAGTCGATTGAAGCAACCCAATTTTGGGGGAACCAGCGCTAAGAATCTGCTGGATCAGCTGGAGAGAGCTGAAACATTCACAGGAAACCCTGACGTACTCAAATCGATCGAGCAGTTGCGAGAGAAGTTGATTGCGGCACAAGAGTAATACAAAGGGCTCATGATCGTAGACGAGAACAATCGCTGTTCACTCAGCAAAGACGAATTTTTGGACAGCTTTGTTCAACTCTACCATGCCTTGCAGGGCTATCAGGATTTATTGACTGAATTTTCTGAAAACGAAGGATCTGATAAACAACGGATCCAGACGATGTTACAGGAACGGGTCAATAAAATGCAGTTTGACGGTCTGAATGTAAGAGCCATGGAAATGATCGGCTCTTACCTTCGCTCTACCTTAGACCTGTACAAGGGGGATAAACTTAACTTCCACCTCCCCCCTGAACCAACAGATGATTTTTTCAAGCTCGACGATAGTTACGCCGAGCTATCGAATAATATCGAAGATGTAGAACAAGAGCTGACTCAAATCCAGGCTCGTATTTTTTATATCACTCGGATGTTGCCTCCTCGGAACATCGAAAAACTTCGACTGATTTTAAAGGGGATCGCTGGTTTTTTCAAGGCGATCATCCGCAAAGACTTCGACGACATTGAAGTCAACCTCAACCACCTGCACCACCTCACAGCGAACAAGGAAAGTTTTTTCTTGATCAATGAAATTGGTCACATGGTCCGAGGGATTCACAATACCTTGCAAGACTTCGGCGAGACAGTTTCAGACGAAAAGCTGGACCCGTCCTTAATGGACGACATGCCAGACGCCATCGACAAGCTAAACTTGGTTATCCAACGGATGGAGTCCGCTGCAAACTCCACTCTGGACCACACCGATGTATTGCTTGATCAAACCGGTGATATGATCGCTAAAAATACCCATATGTTGGAAGTTTGTGGGTCCATTGAAGAAAGACTGACAGCGATACAAGAAAGCCACCCTGATCTGAAAGACCAGCTTGGAGGTATCACGGCAGAGTTACACAACTCGATCAAAGAAGAGTTGATCCAACGCGAAACAACCTTGAAGGAAAGTGAAGCGATTTATTTTGAGATCATCGGTAATCAATCATTCCAAGATTTAACCGGGCAAACCTTAAAGAAAATCATCACCTTCATTGAGCAGTTAGAACTCAGCCTGCTGGGTATCTTGGAGAAATACAGCGGAAAATCTGCAGCTGCGCCAGCCGCAGGCACCACTCCAGACCATGACATGTCCCCGCTTAAAGGAGAAGAGCGAGATGGCCAAGTTCTAGCAGGTCCACAGGACAATCAAACGGAAGATATGAAGAAACAAGCGGATATTGATAAAATGCTCGCTGGGTTTGGTTTCTAAGAGTCGCTGTTTTGGACCCTCTCCAGTCGCTTCCTGCCCCCATCATAGGCATATGATAGGCTCCAGGGCGAACGTTCCTCTATGTTCGCCCTCGACCGGTCAGCCATAAGACCTGTGCTTCTTTCCAGCCAGCAAGCCCAATAAGATCCTCTAATGCTCAGCAGGCCACTGGCACCATAAACTGCTCTTTGTTTTTGGTAATACACAGGTGACTTGATCCGTATATTGAATCAAATACACTCCTGGTCCACTAGGCGTCGAAACGGACTTTATTGATTTTAAAGTGCCTGTTTTGTTCTCAGAGGGAGCCCCCCAGTTACAGGCTAGACCCGTCTTTGCAGCGGTCATCACGCAGTCTAGACCGTCTTTAAACAGGATCCTATGCAGCCCTGGAGCGGGATAAGGCAATTGTTTAAATTGGTGGCTTTTTAGAGACTGGTCTTTGTGGTCCTTCAAAGGTCCAGCGGAGCAAGCAATCGCCTGCTGGTTGCGACTCACGACACACTGGCTGCTGTCTTTCAAAAAGTAGCGATACACCCCAAGCTGGGTCACCGGGTCTTTCCCGATGATCACCTTACGCATCTTTGTCCCACCGGTTGAGACAGCCTTTGCGAGGGTCTTGGGTGTTTCTGTAACAGGACTCAGGAAGACCTCTCCGCCATCCGTCATGAACAGCCCACTAACAAACAGAATCATCACCAATAAATAAGTCATTGTCTCTCCCAAATTACGTTGTTTGTAATTCAGGACTATATGAAAATCTCCAGGAATAAGCTAATGAATTTGTTTTCATTTTTCTACCTGTTCCCTACCTGGATTCTAGCGCCCCCCACCAGTCCCCTACTGCAAGGGCAAAAAATCCTCTCTGGGTTCTAGATAAAAAAACTGAGGCTCCCCCAACGAGTGTTCATATCGCTGGAGGTCATACACCCGAATAGACGTCACGGTCTCATCTTTTTCCTGAATACGCACCCAAGACAACAACCCACGAAACCCACGGAGCCTGATTTCAACCACCCGACCTGCTAAAGTTCCGCTTTGCGGGTCCATCCGCATTTCCCAACGGCCCTTCAGGTCACCAAAAGATAGCTCTCCATTTGCGGCAAGGTCTTTGTACCTACCCTCAACAAACTCTTGAACTTTTCCAAAAACACCGGGGTCTTCAAAAATCTTTTCTTTCCCGTTAGAGCTGAGGTAAAACACCCCATCTCTACTCAACCAGAGGGCTTCTTTATAGGGGTCTAAGACCTGCCAAAGCAGCCCCAGCTCGGTATCGAAGACTAAGCGCCCTTGGGTACTGACCGGCGTTTTAGATCCCTTCACATAAACAGATCGGATAAAACGGGCCTTGAATGACGCTGAGCTGGCCATCAACTCGTTGAGCTCGACCAAAGCAGGGGGCAGTTTTTCTAAGTCTACAGGGGAAGTAGGGATTTCAACAGGCTGAGAACTTTGGGCCTCAGTATTTTGATGACCAAACACAACCAGACACAACAGCACAAAAATCAAGTGCCATCGGGAAATTTTCTTTGGGAGCCGTTGTTTCAACATCCGGTGAGCCTAGGAAAAGGGGGGGGATGAAAACCAAGCACTAGAGAATCATGTCTTCCCTCCAAAACATGGAAGGAAGACAAAAGCCCGCAAACAAGAGGTTTGCGGGCATCCAATCAAAACCGACTATTTACGTCGCTTGTCAGCAATCAATCGCTCGCCTGTAGGCAAGATCGATTTCCGAATCCGAACAGACTGAGGGGTTGCTTCAACCAACTCATCATCCCGAAGGAAGTTGATCGCTGCTTCTAACGTCAGCGGCTTCACAGGAGACAAAGAAACGGTCTCATCACTACCAGATGCTCGCATATTGGTGAGTTTCTTTTCCTTACAAGCGTTCACCACCAAGTCTTGCTCTCGGTTGTGCTCACCAATAACCATCCCTTCGTACAAAGCATCGCCTGGCCGAATGAACAGGGTACCACGAGGTTCAATGTTGAACAACGCATAGGTCACTGCTTTACCAGCACGGTCAGAAATGATTGATCCAGTGTGACGAGTTGGGAACGCACCACGGTGTTCTTCATAGCCAGACAAGTAACTGTTCATCAAGCCTGTCCCTTTGGTGTCTGTCAAAAACTCATCCCGGTATCCAATCAAAGAACGACTAGGCACACTGAACTCAACCCGAACCCGACCAGAGCCGTGGTTGATCAAGTTAGTCATCTTGCCTTTCTTCAAGCTTAATTTCTCGGTAATGACACCAACAAAGTCTTCTTCACAGTCGACAAACAAACGCTCAATTGGCTCCATCAACTTGCCGTCGATTTCCTTGAAGATCACTTCTGGGCGACTGACGTTCAGCTCAAAGCCTTCACGACGCATTTGTTCAATCAAGATCGCCATTTGGAACTCCCCACGGCCTTTCACCATGAAAGAATCTGCTTCCGTGGTAAACTCAACCTTCAAGGCAACATTGCTCAAGGTTTCCTTGATCAAACGCTCTTTGATCTTGGAAGCCTGGACAAACTTGCCTTCTTTCCCAACCAGTGGTGAACTGTTGATCAAGAACCGCATCGCTACGGTTGGCTCATCAATGTTGATCCGCTTGAGAGCTTTTGGGTTGACCGCTTCAGAGATGGTGTCGCCGATTTTAACGTTATCAATCCCAGAGATCACAATGATTTCGCCTGCCTCAGCGTGCTCGACTTCTTCGTAGCCCAGGCCTTTATAAACTTGCAGCTTGCCAACTTTCAAGGGGATTTTTTCATCGTTTTCCCCGACACAAACCAATTTATCCGAAGCCTTTACTGTCCCATGGTGAATCCGACCAATCGCTAGACGACCCAGGTACTCAGAGTAACCTAAGTCAGAAACCAACATCTGGAAAGGCTCGCCTTCCTCGTATGAAGGGGCTGGAACCTTGGCTAAGATGGTATCCATCAAAGGCCGAAGGTTTTTTGAGTCATCATCAAGAGAATGCTTTGCAATCCCGTCTCGCCCAATAGCATACAGCAATGAGAATTCCAACTGCTCATCATCAGCACCTAAGTCGATGAAGAGGTCGTAAATTTCGTTGGTGATTTCTTCAATACGGGAGTCATGACGGTCAATCTTATTGATCACAACCATCACACGAAGACCTAAACCCAAGGTTTTTTCTAACACAAATCGGGTCTGTGGCAGTGGTCCTTCCGAAGAGTCAACCAACAAAATCGCACCGTCAGCCATTGACAAGCTTCGTTCTACTTCACCGCCGAAGTCAGCGTGACCCGGTGTATCAATGATGTTAATTTTAACACCTTCATATTCAACCGCACAGTTTTTGGCTGAGATCGTGATTCCACGCTCACGTTCCAGATCCCCAGAGTCCATCACCCGATCTTCGGTTTCCTGACCTTCACGGTACAAGCCACACTGTTTAAACATCTGATCCACCAAGGTGGTTTTGCCGTGGTCTACGTGGGCAATGATCGCAATGGAACGCAATTTTTCGTTAATCATCTTGCTTCTCTTGTAGTGAATAAACTGTTAAAGTGTCTGTGTGTAAACAAAGATACTTGTCAAAAAGACGGTCAAAGTAACCGACTATCCCTGATACCTAAAAATAGGCCGTAAGCTTTGCCAAAAGCCCAGGGGCCATAGGCATGTTCGTGCCGCTGTAGCTATTGCTAACCTGCACAGAAAAATTCCAGGGCAATGCCACTGGTCCTTTTTCTAACCTTGAGAGATTCCCAAGGCCTAGAGTGACCCAATAACGAGACCCCAACTGACCGTCGGATATCTTTTGATCCCCTAATTTATGACCAGGTTCAACAAAAAAGTTAAACCCAGTACCATAATGTAACCAACCATATTGGTGTAATATTTCAGTACTCATCCGGTTTGCTGAACCTCCCTTCAAGATCTGTTCAACTCCATTTGAGTCCTTTGCCTTGCCCTTCATATCAAAGGCAATTTGTGCCAGTGAATGAAGATACCAATACCCTCCACTCACAAACCCGTCCCAGGTCAACTGGTAGCCAAACCGCCGCAGCCCTGTACCCAAATGAAGCGGGCTCTGCTGATCATACTCTACCTTACCTGTAGGCTCCATGATATATATGCCCGAAATCAGTATGCCGTAGTCAGTGTGAAAATGTCGCATATTCACAAACAGCTCTGTATCGCCAGCACCACTAACTTTTCGAGACTTAGAGGCCTCGACATAAGAGGTAGCCTCCAGGTTGGAGCTATCCAAACTTTCCAAGGTTGAAGCCCGTTCAAAGGAAATATTTCTTACAGACATCCCGAGATTAAAATATGAGGAAAGCCCATAGGCAAAACCCGAAGTCTGCTGAGATTTGCTATAACTCAACGCCCCTTGCACCGCACTGTGTTGAATCCCCAAGGCTGTTAACTCTTGCTGAACATTTGAAACGGTGTCTTTTTGTTTGTTATGGGTTTGGTCCCATGACAAAGAATCTTGAGACATAGACACCGAAAAAACGCCTTCAGGGACAAAGCTTAACTCTTGGGCGTTAGCAGCGGCGGCCCAAATGCTTGCAATCAAAGAAACAGCTAAAAAACGTATTTTCATCCCTATACCTTGGGGGTTAAGAGGTGCATATTTACCAAGTCCGCCAATAATTCTTCAACAGGCAAACCGACCACGTTGTTATACGAACCGTCGATCTTTTCCACCAACAAAGTACCTAGGCCCTGGATAGAGTAGCTGCCCGCCTTATCTAAAGGTTCGTCGGTCTTCGCATAAGCGGCCAACAAGTCTTTTGGGTTTTGCCGAAACCATACTTGACTGACCACTTCTCTCAAGTGTTTTTTTCCTTCAAAAAAAACACCATACCCCGTGATGACTTGATGCATTTTACCGTTCAATTGTTCCAACATCGGTAACACCTTCGTTTGGCCCTCAGGCTTTCCAAGGATCTGCCCATCAATGAGGACCAACGTATCAGCGGTCAAGACGACGGTGTCCTGGGTCGCATCAGACAAAAAGGCCTGGGCCTTTTCTTCGACCATCCGGCGCACATAGGCGATTGGTTCTTCGGAGGCACGAACTGATTCATCGATATCTGTACTGGCTACATCAAACTGCAAGCCAAAACGCTCCAGGTATTCTCTGCGACGTGGGGACCCCGAGGCCAGTAAAATGGGGAATTTTTGATCAAACATATGTTTTATGACCCTGATTTATTTGGTTCAATTCACACTTGGGGGTCATCAGGTTGGGCCGTTAGGCTTGGCAAAGGTTCGATTTCGGTCAGGTAAAATTCCATGATTTGTTTCATCAAACCTGCAGCATAGGTACCAGCCTTTCCATTTTCAAGCAAGAGCACCCCTGAGATTTTTGGTTCTTTGTAGGGTGCATAGCCAGCATACCAGGCGTGATTCAAATATCGTTTGTTTATTTTGCCGTCTTCTGCCTGCATTCTTGCTCTGGTTTTATGGCTGACCACCTGAGTAGTCCCTGTCTTCCCGGCGGACAAATACAAGCTAGATTTGGCCCTTTTACCAGTTCCATGGGCGCCATGAACATTTCTAAACATCGCATTGCGCAACAACTCCAAGGTTTCCGGCTTGAAGCCGGTTGGTTGCCTAAATTGCTCTAGAGTTTCCGTTTTGTCGTCTCGGAAGATCTGCGAGGCCAGATGAGGCCTGACCTCCATCCCACCATTGGCGATGATATTGATATAAGAAACCAACTGTAACGGAGTCACCGATAAATACCCTTGCCCGATGGAAACCGGCAGCGTTTCACCGGGGTACCAAATTTCATTAAACCGCCGGCGTTTCCAGGCCTTGTTAGGGAGCAAACCAGATTTCTCATGCAACAAATCCACCCCGGTCTCCCGACCAAACCCAAACTTACTGGCATATTCATGGATCTTATCGACCCCCATTTCCATACCAACTTTGTAAAAAAAGATATTGCAACTGTTCTCTATCGCCCCGGAGACATCCAGAGGCCCGTGACCGCTTCGCTTCCAACAATGGACCGTGGTTTTCCCGACCCGGTATCGCCCTTCGCACACATGCTCTGTGTGGGCGTCAATCACCCCTTCTTCGAGTGCTGCAGCGGCGACAGCCATTTTAAAGGTAGATCCCGGAGAGTATAACCCTTGGATACACTTATTGTTCAAAATATGGTCTGGATCATTGCTCATCTGCTTCCACTGTTCAGACGAAAGCCCCAAGGAAAACAAATTTGGGTCATAGGCTGGCAAGCTGACCATCGCTTTGATTGCACCTGTGTAGGGGTCTGTCAAAATCGCTGCGCCTGTGTAGTCTCCCATCAAGGTCTCAATCTTTTTTTGTAACCTTGAATCCAAATTCAGCTTGATATCCACCCCTGGTGTCGGGTCAATCGACTTGAGCTGCCTGATCATCCGTCCTGTGCTATCTACCTCGACCTGCTGCCCGCCGTCTGAGCCAATCAAGACCTCATTATAAATCCGCTCCATCCCATCTTGGCCCACAATCTGAGCGCTCATGATTTTATTGCTGGGGAGCTTTTTTAGCTGTGCCTTATTGATCTGCGTCATGTAGCCAATCACATGAGAGCAGGTCTTGGTCTGAGGATAATAACGTCGGGGGCTGACTTCGATGCTTATCCCTGGGAATTCTTCCTCATAGGCGGAAACCAAGGCCATCTGATACCAAGTTAATTCTTTGTGGATCAAAATAGGCGCATACTTCGCAACCCTACGCTTGGACGCTAGGGAGTGCTTCATCTTGGACAAGGGGATTTTCAAGGTATCAGATAGTCTCCTCAACACCGCTTTGATGTCGTCGGTATCCTCTCTAACCAGCATCAAGTTAAAGCTAGCAATGTTCTTGGAAAGGATCACCCCTTGGGTGTCATAAATGATCCCCCTAGGCGCAGCAACAGAGCGCAGCCGAATCCGGTTTCCTTTCGCAAGCTCTTTATACTCAGCCCCCTGTTTGATTTGCAGGTCCCATAAACGCCAAGCTATGGCCGTAAAGGGGAGTGCCAAAGCGGACTTAATCAACAAATCCCGTCGCTTAAACAGCTGAAGTTCCTCATTTGAAAGCAATTCTTCTTTCAATACTTCCTCATCGATAGACGGATATGAAACCGGCCTTCCAGTTTAAGCAAAACCAAATACATCGGAGCAGACAAAGCGGCCATCGGTAGAGCGTCGAAAACAATCAAATCATTGAGCCAGAACCAGGAAAACCGATTTTCCCCAAAAAATAAATACATCAGCAAATAAACCACTCCGTTACAAGCCAAGGAGAAAACCCCTACGACGACCGGTAAGGTGATCATCGCATCTTGGAATATTTTGACTGCATACCAACGAACAGGGAAAGACACCAAAAAAAAAGCCAAACTATAGGTCCCAAAAGGAATCGAGCTGAATACATCGGCAAGCAACCCAAACCCAGCAGCTATAAAATGCCCCTCAGAGCCACGCCAGTGCAGGATCAATAACAATGCAGATAATAAAAACAAGTTTGGATCAAACCAAGTAAACATGCCAAGCAGGTAGGTTTCAGCCCAGAAGCTAAACAAGCCAAAAAGGAATAGTACCACAGATACAGGCATCAGTCGGTGAAGAGTGGATGGTGAATGTTTTGATTGGCATATAAGATAACAACCACTTCTTCTAAATTATGCAACTCAGCAAGAGGCTCAATGGTCACCGTTTGGAACAAACCAAACTCTTTCTTTTCCACCGAGGAAACTAAACCCACCGGGAAACCTTTAGGCAATATTCCAGCCAATCCAGAGGTAACAACCACCCCTCCTTGTTCAATCTCAATCCGCCGGGGGAAGTGAGTGATGCTGATCGTTCCATCTAGACTACCCTGAACCATTGCCTTGGCTCGGTTTTGCTGCACCAAGACAGGGAATTTGCTGTTTGGGTCGGTGATCAGCTGAACAACCGATTGGTAGTCTGTCACTGATTGAATCTTACCCACCACTCCAGAGGGCGTGACGACGGCAAAATTCTTTTTTATCCCTTCCCTAGAGCCCTTATTAAGGATCAACAACCGAGAAAACCCTCGTTGAATTTCGCCAACAACTTCAGCGAAAACCTTTTGATCTTGATTCTTTTGTTTGAAATTTAGCAGCTCTCTTTGCCGAAGGTAGCCCTTATAGACTTCCCGACCTTGGGCAGCCTGGGACTGGAGTTCGAGCAGTTGTTTGGTTAGTTGTTGGTTCTCTTTTTTGACCCCGACTAACCAAATATAGCCAGTCCAAACCCCACTGACCCCATCGACCATATAGTCTGAGAATCGTAGGAACGGCTGGGTCGCCGCTTGAAATAGCGAGGAAAACCAGTTTTCTTGCCGGTTGCCGCCCACTTGTCCAAGCAGGCTGAGTAACAAGAAAATGAGAACAAACCCCAATGAAAGGCGAAGTTTATACCGCTGGATAAATTTAAGCATCAGGGCAGGCTCTTAGTCCACCGCCACGCTTTTCAGCAGACTGATATTATCAAGCATTGCACCGACTCCAAGAGCGACACAAGAAAGAGGGTCTTCAGCGTAAATGATCGGCAGTCCAGTGCGTTCTCGGAGCAAAATATCCAGCCCCTTGAGCAAAGATCCACCCCCTGCAAGCACAATCCCTTTATCCACAATATCAGCGGCCAATTCGGGAGGTGTATCTTCCAAGGCGTTTTTTGTGGCTAAAACAATCTGGTCACAAACGTCTGCTAAGGATTCACGGATTTCTTCGTTGGACAAAATCAAGGTTTTTGGGATCCCTGTGAGTAAGTCTCGACCTTTCACATCCATGGTTTTATTTTCATCTACCGGATAAGCAGAACCAATGGTAATTTTAATCTGTTCAGCAGTCCGCTCACCGATCAGCAGGTTGTACCGTTTTTTGATATATTGGATGATGGTTTCATCCATGATATCGCCACCCACACGAGTAGAGTTTGAATACACAACCCCTGCGAGGCTGATCACAGCAACTTCGGTGGTCCCGCCGCCAATGTCAATGATCATGTTTCCGTTGGCTTCGGTGATTGGCAAGCCGGCCCCGATAGCCGCAGCCATCGGCTCTTCAACCAAATACACTTCCCTTGCCCCTGCAGACTCAGCAGACTCTTTTACGGCTCTTTTTTCCACCTGGGTGATTCCACTGGGGACCCCAACGATGACCCTGGGCCGAAATTTGATCAAGCTAGAGGAATGCTGCACCTTTTTGATGAAGTGACGAATCATCTCCGCCGTGACGTCAAAATTGGCGATCACACCGTCTTTCATGGGGCGGATCGCTTGGATGGAGCCTGGAGTTCGCCCCAGCATCAGCTTAGCTTCGTTACCTACGGCCAAGACCTTCAATTCGCCGTTGGGACTTTTCTTAACCGCAACAACACTGGGTTCTCGAATCACAATGCCATGACCAGATAGGTACACCAATGTATTGGCCGTGCCTAAGTCGATTGCAATGTCGTTGGAGAAGAATTTATTGAATTTTTCTAACATCGTCGGGTATCAAAGTATGGAGTCGTGGGGCACCCGGTTTGGGGGCTGTAATTTTGAGTATATCTAAGTGACGCTGTGAAGGCAAGTGACCTCGGATATTTTGCCAAATCCCCCTGAAGCCCCGGTACGAGCCGCCCTACAGCGAAATGATAAAACTGGAGAAAACCCTTGCAAGAAAGCCTACGTTTTAGGTTATAATTACCCTACTTAACCTTTCGTGTCTGAATTTTTACATTTCCTCTTTTCCAAACTGCTCAGTGGGTCAATTAACTCCTTCTCATCCGATCAATCGTGCGTTAAAAAAAGCAAAAAACGTCTCGAAAGATTTACGCAAAGAATTCAACCAGTTTCTCATCGACTATGAGGATTGGGAATCTCAAGCGTTATATCTATTAGAGGATAAGGGCGAGCCCATTGAACGAATCATCGAAGACCTGCTGGCTATTCCAGTTGAAGAACAGGGAGATTGGAAACGGCCAAACAAGACAGTGACCTTCGAAGACCCTGAGTTTGACCAAGTCATCCCGCCAGCGCCTACAAAAGGGAGCAGCCACGGCTCAATCCATGATTACCCCCAATTTGGGTTTAAAGATTGGAAACAAGAGCATGGCTTCGACACTGTCCCTGTCGAAGTCGGCGACATCCACACCATCATCAGGTTTTATCAGGTTTTCACCCCTGAGCGTGAGGAAAAATTCCGGTGGTGTTTCAATCGATCTCGATATGGAATCCGAGGTTGGGGGAACGAAAAGCCGATCAAATCAATCATCAAGTCATTGTTGGACAACAACAATAACCCGGGATGGGTGGTCAAAACTTTTTTAGATGAAAATCGCTTGCTCACCGATGAATCTCATGTATTTCGAGAAAATGGTGAGATCCCGAACCCCCTGTTGTTGTCTTCACGAGACACCCACAGCTTGCTATTTTTACTGCTTGGCCACCCATTTTTTTATTACAGTGACTCCACTGTCCCCGTCAGGAACAGCTTCAAGCAAGTTGCGTTCAGGATTGATTCCTATGCTTTAACGAACCACCACTTGCTTGCAGGGGTCTTGATTGGGACCAACGACCAAGGCGAAACAGAACCCATTGATGCCACAGATTTCACCGAAGAGGGAGTCACCTTATTTGGGTTGCCTAAAGCCATCATTTATAAAAACAAATACTACGAAATCCTGCCAACCCCAGTCACAGCGCGGATGATCCGTGACTCGTTTAAAGGGATTTTAGTCCCAAACGACGAGTGGGAAAAATTCCAAACCAACTGGGATCAATGGTATCCAGAAATCAAGTTAAACGATGCCGACCCAAACGATACCGATGCTCCAAATTTCATGGCTCGGGACGTTAAGAACTGGTCTTACTGGCTCAGCAAACCAGAAGCAAAGGTTGATCTTTTTGCCAAAGAAGAAGACCAAATTGAGGTCACTCTTCACGAAGAAACACGTCACTTTAACACCAATAAAATTGCAGTTCGTTTTTCTGACAATTACGATGGAGTGCATTCCAACCTGATCAACTCAGCGATGAGCCCTAAGGCAAACAAGCTGATGCAGGTGCTTGCGACGATTTACCTAGGGAAGAAGGTTGAGGACTATTATACCTTGGAACGCCATGGTGCGAGTCAGTTTCTGATTTTATCCGAAGAGTACCCTCACGCAAGGTCTTATAACGGCGAGCACATGATTCGCCAAGACCGTTTAGATTTCCGGGTTACCGTCACCCGGAACCCCGAAAACGAAAATCAATATCTGCTCAAGGGAGAGATTGGAAACTGGGTAGAGGTTACAAAGCGACGTAAACAAGTTTTGGTGTTTGAGCCCATCCAAAAAGTCGATGGAATCATGCCCAAAGCAGCAGGCATGACTCCTTCCTTTTTGTTGCAAGAAGACCAGTTTTCCCGGATTGGCTCAATGCTTTCAGGCCGGTTGATCAACGACACCATGGCTGGTGTCATTGTTGAGGAAAGGGAGATCAGCGACTTCTATGCTGCGGCCTTGCCTTACCTCAAACAACGTAATATTTCGATCCATGACCCTCAAGGAGTGTTACGGGTTTCGGCGCTCTTCAACTACACCCTCCATGGAAAAATGACCATTTGGGAGGTGAAAGGGATCATGATGGGTCGACTAGACACCGTGATGATGACCGGTATTGGCGAACTGAGCTACCCTCTGGAATTGAACGCCGATGAATTTGAACAGACATTGGACCATAAAACCTACAAGGTACCTAAAAACTTTGCCCAAGAAAGTTCATTAAAGGCGCAGCTCTACGAAACCGGTTGGGTTGACGAAGGCAACAGCGAGTATTCCATGAGGGAAGACTTAGCGATGCAGTTTGTCTTAGAAACCCTGCCCAACCGACAGCCAGATTCTCTGATCACCTACTTCGGTGGGACTAAGTTACGTCGTTGGAAGACCAAAAACCTGGTGCCTGAAATTTCTACCAGCATTAAATCTGGGATTGACTGGTTTGACGTTGAAGTTCAGATGACCATCAACGGGCAACTCTTTGACCTCAAAAAGATTGTTTCCATGTGGAAAAACAATGAAGAGGCGGTTGAGTTAAAAGCAGGGGAAGGGATTGCGGTGATCGACCATCAATGGATCGAAAAGTACGCCCCTATCCTGAACCGTTTGATCCAGACCAACCACAACAAAACAAAAGGCTCCCGTAAAGCCGTCGAAGACGCTGTAGACAAAGCGCAAGGTAAGGAATCCTTGATCGTGGATAAGTACCAAGTTGGCTTATTAGCCGAATTGGAGTCCATCGCCGTGTTGCAGGAACACGATGAAGAATGGGAAAATATCCAGCAAAAGCTTTCGAATTTCAAAGGCATCCGAAACCAGAGAATCCCCAAGGAAGTCCATGCAGAGCTACGGGACTACCAGAAAGAAGGAGTCAACTGGCTGTACTTCCTTTATGAATACGGCTTTGGCGGCATTTTGGCGGACGACATGGGTTTGGGTAAAACCTTGCAAACCCTGGCTTTCCTAACGATCTTAAAAAAACGGCACAAAAAGAAAGGTCCCCATCTAGTGATTGCACCGACCAGTGTGGTCACCAACTGGATCGGAGAAATCAAAAAGTTCGTTCCCCATTTGACCGCCGTACTGTTGCATGGCCAAAAACGAAAAGAGCTGTTCGAAGAGGCCGTTCAGGCGGACATCATCATCACCACCTATGGGCTGTTGCAACGAGACTTAGAGTGGTTGACCACATTATCTTTCCATGTGGTCATCCTTGATGAGGCCCAAAACATTAAAAACGCTCGGTCTAAAACCAGCCAAGCGGTGATGCAACTCAACGCTGAGCGTAGGTTAACCCTGACCGGTACACCAATCGAAAACAGCGTTTTGGAACTTTGGAGCCAGTTTAATTTCTTGATGCCGGGGTTCTTTGGCCCGCTAAAAGAATTTGAGCGAGATTTTGTCAAACCCAAAAAAATCGGCAAGAAGAAAAAACGAACAGACCATGGCTTGTTACGACGGCAAACCAAGCCCTTTATTTTGCGTAGGCTCAAGCAAAACGTAGCGAAAGAGTTGCCACCAAAAACCCAGCAAACCCTATACTGCGAAATGAGCGACCAGCAAAAGAAGCTGTACCTCTCGGTGATGGAAGTGGTTCGCAACCAAGTCAAAGATAAAATATCTGCTGGTGGGGTTAAAGGGGCAAAGATTGCTATTTTTGATGCACTGTTGAAGTTACGTCAAATTTGTTGTGACCCACGACTCAGTCCTTTAGTCACAGCGGATGACCCGCCGGTTTCCGCAAAATACAAGCTTTTCATGGAAACCTTGACCGAGATCGTCGGGGAAGGGCACCGAGTGTTGGTGTTCAGTCAGTTCGTGAAAATGCTCAATTTAATGCATCAAGACCTTGATAAAGAGGGAATTCCTTACCTTCAACTTGACGGCACCAGTAAAAATCGGGAAGAATTGGTCAGGAAGTTCCAACAGGGTGACGAATACCCGGTATTCTTGATCAGCTTAAAGGCAGGGGGAACGGGTATCAACCTCACTGCAGCTGACTATGTGATCCATTATGACCCCTGGTGGAACCCAGCGGCCGAGGCTCAGGCCACTGACCGTGCTTACCGTATCGGCCAGAAAAACCACTTGTTTGTCTATAAGCTGATCACCCGAAACTCCATCGAAGAAAAGATCTTGGACTTACAAGAGAAAAAACAAGCCTTGGCAGACAACATCGTAGGCAGTTCAGAGTCCCTTGAGTCCATGTTGAATTTAGACGACTTAAACGATCTTTTTGCTATTTAACCTGAAGCACCTATACCCTTTACGACCATGGAAAAACTGCCTATTACTCCAGCTGGCTACCGGCAACTTCAAGCTGAACACAGGTTTTTGATCAAGAACGACCGCCCTAAAATCGTTGCGGCTATCGAAGAAGCCCGTGCTCATGGGGACTTAAAGGAAAATGCAGAGTACCATGCGGCAAAAGAGAAGCAAGGGTTTATTGAAGGGCGAATCCAGAGGCTGAACCATATTTTGGCCCATTCAGAGATCATCGATCACACCAAACAGAAGGCAACCACCAAAATCCGCTTTGGTGCAACCGTTACCTACCTGAACTTGGATACCGATGAAGAAACCACTTGGCAGATTGTTGGGACAGAGGAAGCAGACATCAACAAGCTAAAGATTTCTTTGCAAAGCCCTATCGCCAGAAATCTGATTGGCAAAGAGGAAGGGGATGAGGTGGTTTTAAAAGTCCCTAAAGGGGATGTCGAAGTCGAAATCATCAAGATACAATATATCTAGAACCAGCTCATACATGATCGAGAAAGGCCTTTAACGCAGTGAACTGGGGTATGTGGTGGGACACAAGGTCTTTCACTTGTTCAACCCCAGGCTGCAAAGAGGCCAAAAACCCAGGTTTCCTTTTGACCTGACCTAAATAGCCGTAGCTTCCCAAGCTACGGAGACGGCGTAACAACAAAACTTGATAAAAACTCTCTTCAAACTCGGCTTTACTTTCGTCGTTCTGCTTTAACGATAAATAGCCTTGGTGTAGCAGCAGAGCCCTTTGTTTCTCGCTCAGACCTGCCTTGGAAGCGTACAGCATACTCGCTAAATCATAAAACCGGTTGCCCAGCATGGCAGACTGATAGTCCAAAAAATATAACTTGCTCGCTCGAAACATAAAGTTTCGAGCTTGAAAATCACGGTACACAAAACGGTCTTGAGCCAGTATTGAGACTGGTTCCACTAACAATGTTTCGAGCTCCTGACGTACCTTTGATCCATACAAAGACTGATGGCCCATCAACTGCACAAAGTTTTCTTCGAAATAATCCAGGTCTTGACGGTGTTGATCTTTCCCCATCTTCCGGCCCGCCAAATGGGCAGCCAACAGCTTTGCGAGCCCGGTCTGTATCAAAGGGAGCCAAGATATAGCCTGTCCATAAGCCTCTAGCACCTTTGCTGGCTCACCGGCCTGAGTCCATAGGACAAGATCAGCAGCGAGGTTTTGCTCCCCCAGGTCTTCCATCACATAGGCTGTAACCAACTCGTTGGCTCGGTATACCCTGGGTACAGGTAACTGCAACCGACTCATCGCCTCTGTAACCAGCAGGAAATCCCGATTTTCTTGGATATCCTGGTGAACCACGCCAACAAGCTGGTGCCCATTTTTGGCGGTTAGCCGATAAATCTTGCGGTCTGAACCATCACCAACCAAAGGTTTCCCTTCATAGCTTCGGTCAAAATGTTCAAAGGCCAGGGAGGTAAGCTCTTGGATGTCGTTTTTTGTCGTCAGTTCCATGTTGGGTTTAACAACCACTTCTTTGGGTTAACCGACCGTTTCCTGTGCCGGATTTCAAAATACAATAAATATCCTGTTCGAGGAGATACCACCTGTGACACCTGTCCTAGAGCCTGCAAGGCTTTTACTTGATCCCCCTTCTTCACCTTAAGGTCTTCCAGGTTGCCATAAATAGACAGGCTACCTCGGCCATGATCAATCATCACCATGTTCCCCAGCCCCTCAAAAGCCCCTGCAAAAACAACCTTGCCAATCCACACGGCCTTCGCTTGTGTATCCGGTTCTGTTTTGACCAACACCCCTTTCTTATATAGCTTTTGGGAGCTGTTAAAAGAAACCACCAGCCTGCCAGTCACCGGATTTTCTAACTTATGTCGTAACTTAGAGAGGCCAGTGAACGGACGAATTTTGTTTTTTTTGGGCCCAGCAGCCACCTTGGAGGCCTTATTTTTAGAGAGCAAGGGGCGAGATTTAGCGATTGAATCAATCTGACGGAGCCGTTTGTTGATTTCCCTCAAATATCCACGGTGGGCTTTTCGGTTATGTCGGAGTAGTTTGAGGTAATTTTTGATTTGCTTCTGCTCGATTTCCATCGCCAGCTGCTGCCTTTTTTGAGACTCTTGCAAAATCTCTAGTTCCTCCACCTTTTCTTGAAGCTGGGCAAGCTCAAGCCGTTGGGCCTCTAAATCTTTTTGCAGCTCTAAAACTTCTTGAGCGTCCGTCGTGCTGAGTTTCTGCAAATGCCGCTGGTTGCGAAAATAGTTTGCGAAGTCAGACTGCCCAGGTAACAAGGTCAGTTGCCTGATTTTCTTAAAATAAAATAACGCCCCAAGTTTTCGGTTTAACCGGTCCCCTGCTAAGGAAATCCTTTTTTCTCGTGACTCTGTGGAAGCACGGAGTCTCTCTAAACCCTTTTGGGTCTGCCTCACCTGCCGAGCCAACAGCCGGACATCCTTAGATTTTACTCTCAGGTTTCGGTTTAAGGCCTTGAGGGTTTCTAGTTGGCCCCACTCTTCCCTCTCACCCTGTTTAATCAAAAATTTGGCGTCTATTTGCTCCTGTTGAAGGGCCATCGACTCACCTTTCCCCCCTGCAAAAACACATGGGGAGGTAAAGAACAACAGCAAAAAGCCAGCTAACAGCAAGGAACACTTCATAGGGACTAATTAAGGCTTTAGGTCTTGAAGGATTTTCCGAGTTGCGAGCCCAGAAGAAAATAAGCCCATAAGAGCCATCACCAATACAGCCGTAATTTGTTCATATAACCCAAAAAAGTGTACCAATTCGGCTAACCCATAGGTCGAAGGACTGAAGGTGACCCCGGCAAGTAAAAAGCGATACACCAGATACATCACGCCCACAGAGCAAAGGCCAGCGCAAAATCCAATCAAAGCGCCTTCGATCAAAAAGGGCAATTGGATGAAGCTAGGGGTCGCTCCGAGAACATTCAAAACTTCGATTTCTTTGGCCCGACTTCGTATGCCTAACATGATGGTGTTTTGAATGATATAGACGATCGCAATGATCAATAAGGCGACTAAAAACAACCCGATAAAGTTGGCAATTTGGAAAAATGTATCCACTTGGTCTTTGGTTTCCCTGCCATAAAATACCTCTTGCACCGCTTCTTGCTGGTTCAAGGCAGCGACTTGTTCCTCGGACAAATGAAAGCCAGGATCAATCGAAAAATCTAACACCCAGGGCAAATGTTTCAGGTCTATCTTTTCAAGTACACCCTTGGAGCTATCAAATGAGTTCAACAAGTCTTCCTTGCTCTGGGCTGGAGACACCGCTTTGACCCCAGAGGAGCCGGGGATGCTACGGATCAGGTCCAGAACGAACGCTCGGTCTTCACTCAGGTGTTCGGCCTTCAAAAATACAGAGTAGTGGCTTTGATGGAAAAAATTATTGGTGATATGAATCAAGTTCACATAGATCAAAACAAACACCCCCAAAAGCACAACAGCGCAGGTGGTGGTCAACAGCCCACCTAATGTCGTTGCCAGGTGGGCTTTGATGTTGTTTTTAACTTGTTGAATCAAAATAGATTGTTTCACCGCTGCACCTCAAGAATCTTTGATTGGCGAATCAGCAGGGTTCGGGCCGGGTGGCGTTGGATTAAATCAAGGTTGTGGGTTGCAAGAACCACTGTGGTTCCACCACGGTTGATTTTTCGCAAAATTTCCAAGGTGATTTCTGCGGTCTGACTATCTAGATTTGCGGTTGGCTCATCAGCCAAGATCACGGCAGGATTGTGGATATAGGCCCGTGCAATGGCGATCAGCTGCTGTTCCCCGCCGGACATACTACACACAGGACTGTCTAAAAGCTGAGAGAACCCCAATCGTTCAGCCAAGTCTGCGACTTTATGGGAGACCTCAGCGAATAGCTCACCTTTGATCAATAGAGGGATGGATATGTTTTCCTTTGCCGTCTTGTGGCCCAAAAGCTTGTAATCCTGGAACACCACACCAAACCGGCGCAAGTGATAGGGACGTTCCCGTAATTTCAGGTCAACAACAGCCCTGCCTTCGAAGTTGACCTCACCGGCATCCGCCTGCTCGACCCCCATCAATAAGCGAAACAAGGTCGTTTTCCCAGAACCTGAGGCTCCAGTTAGGTATAGAAATTCACCTGAGCCGATCGATAAGCTCGCATCACGGAAAACCGGTTCCTTTTGCAAGTAACTTTTCGTGATCCGGCTGAATTGTATTTGAGGGGAAAAATGAGTCATAGACGTAGAGAATGAAGTTTCTCCTAGTCATATCCTATGAGGTAGGATTGAGGCAAGAAGAGGGTTAATCTAACTGCCTCCAATTGAGAACTATTTGTCGTCGCCAAGCTTTAAAATCGCCAAAAAGGCTTCTTGAGGAACATCCACGTTACCCAACTGCTTCATCCTCTTCTTACCCTTCTTTTGTTTTTCCAATAGCTTACGTTTTCTGCTGATGTCACCACCATAACACTTTGCGGTCACATTCTTACGCATCGCTCCGATACTTTCCCGGGCAATGATCTTGGCACCAATCGCCGCTTGGATCGCGATTTCAAACATTTGCCTGGGGATCAACTCTTTCAACTTTTTGGTTAAGTCCCGGCCTTTGTACTGGGCCTTTTCCTTGTGCACAACAACCGACAGCGCGTCCACCGCCTCGCCGTTGAGCAAGATATCCAACTTCACCAAATTTGCGACCCGGTAGTCCAAAAACTCATATTCAAAGCTGGCATAACCCTGGGTCGCCGATTTCAGTTGATCGTAAAAGTTATACACAATTTCGTTTAACGGCAGCTCATATTTCAAACTCACCCGTTTGTCACCGATATAGTCCATGCTTCGCTGCACCCCTCGTTTCTCCAAAGCCAACTTCATCACCACCCCAACATATTCAGAGGGTAGGATCACGTTCCCCAAAACATAGGGTTCCTCAATGAAGTCAATGGAGGTAGGGTCCGGCAACTCCGCTGGGTTTTCGATATCCAAAACCTTCCCTTTGACGGTATGGACATGATACACAACCGTTGGAGAGGTGATCAACAAGTTCAGGTCAAACTCCCGTTCCAGCCGTTCTTGCACAATCTCCATGTGCAACAACCCCAAAAACCCACAACGGTACCCAAACCCTAGGGCAACAGAGGTTTCCGGTTCATACGTGATTGCCGAATCATTGAGGATCAATTTCCCCAAGGCATCCTTCAGATCCAAATAGTCATTGGAATCAACGGGATAAATCCCCGAAAAAACCATTGGTTTGGCTTCGTGGTAACCCTGTAAGGCCTCTGCGGCAGGATTCGATTTCAATGTCAAGGTATCGCCGATCTTGACATCCTTGATATTTTTGATGCTGGCAGACATGAAGCCGACTTCCCCGGCGTACAACTCAGAAACTTCTTTCTTAAACGGGGTGAACTTGCCCAACCCTGTGACTTGATATTCCTTTTCAGTCATCATGAAGCGGGCAATCGAGTTTTTCGGCATCACCCCTTCCATCACTCGGAACAAAACCACAATGCCTAAATAAGGATCAAACCAAGAGTCAAAAATCAAGGCTTTCAAAGGCTTATCCAAATCCCCTATCGGGGGTGGTACCTTAGCCACCACTTGCTCTAAAATCGCCTCAATCCCAATACCCGCTTTTGCGCTGGCATGGACCGCTTCACTCGCATCGATTCCAATCACTTCTTCAATTTCAGCGGCCACTCGGTCAGGGTCGGCGGCAGGCAGATCAATTTTATTGATCACCGGCAGGATCTCGAGGTCATGGTCCAATGCCAAATACACATTGGCCAAGGTCTGTGCCTCGACCCCCTGGGCAGCGTCAACAACCAGCAAAGCTCCTTCACAGGCAGCAATGCTACGGCTCACTTCATAGGTAAAATCCACATGCCCTGGCGTATCAATCAGGTTCAACTGATAGGTGATCCCGTCTTTAGCAGTGTAATGAGTCGAAACGGTCTGGGCCTTGATCGTGATACCACGTTCTCGCTCGATCTCCATGTTGTCGAGGAACTGTGCCTGTTTTTGCCGTTCTGCGATGGCACCGGTAAAATCGAGGATTCGGTCCGCAAGGGTAGACTTTCCATGATCAATATGGGCAATGATACAGAAATTTCGTACTCGGCTTTGTGCTATTTTATCAAAGGTCATGGGGCCTTGTAGGGTTCGACACTCATAGCAATTTTACCGGTTCGAACCGATTCTAGTACAGTGACTTGTTTTAACTCTTCGAAAACAGCATCTACTTTTTCTTCAGTTCCAGAGAACTCCAACACAAGATCAACACCGGACCAATGAAGCATTCGAGCTGAAAACCGTTCCACAATATGGTTGATCGGTCGGCAGGACTGTTCATCATAATGAACCTTCACAATCGCCAACTCTCGCATCACCGCATGCTGAGGCTTCACCGTAGCTGAAGCAAGCTCAGATTGGGTGTCATGATCAACAACGTGAAAGGTCTTTAAGACATGAATCAGCTTTTGGCTTTGTTTACGGATTTGTTCTAATTCCCGCTCATCGCCTATCACCACAATGGTGAACCGGCTGACCCCAGGGACGTGGGTATGGCCCACAGTTAACGATTCAACGTTAAACCCGCGACGAGAAAAAAGGGAAGATATCCGGGTTAAGACCCCCGGTTTATCTTCAACTTCCAAAGCGATGACATGACGTCTTTCCACCGAATCACTCAAGATGCCTCCTCAAAGTTGACCTTTGAGAGCCGGAACAGCCGTTCCAAATCGATGCACACAATATTTGGTTTTTTTGAGTCAATCGCCTCTTTCAAGGCAGGCTTGATGTCCTCTAGCCGGTGGACCGTCCGGCCAACACCGCCCATGCCTTGGGCTAGTAAGGAAAAATCCACATCACGGTTAAAATCATGGGCGATGTGACGTTGCCCGTATTTAGCGTCTTGCAACTCCCTGATCATCCCCAACCGGTAATCGTTGATGATGATCACCGTTAAAGGAACGTCGTGCTCTACAGCAACAATAAACTCTTGCATGTTCATCATAAAGGAACCGTCCCCTGTGATATTCACCACCGAAGTTTCTGGGTCTGCAAACCAAGCACCTATGGCTGCAGGTAATCCAAAGCCCATCGTCCCCAGACCACCTGAGGTGATCAGAGGCAAATGTTTAGGGTTGATCATATGGTGGTTTGCCCAAAGTTGATGCCTGCCTACATCGGTGGTGACATGAAGCTTTTGGTCGATTTCACTCAACCGGTCAAAAACCCATTCCATCGCTTCAGCGGAATCTGCCTTAGGCAACATGGTTTTTGTCCTGACATGAGGTTTAGGGCACCAGTTTTCCTGACCCACACGAATCGGCTTTCGCTCAATCCTCAGGTTAGCTTCTCGTAATGTTTCCTTGATGTCCCCGACAAGCGGGATATCCACTTCAATGATCTTCCCAATCTCAGCGGGGTCAATATCAATCTGGATCAGTTTACTGCCTTTACGGAACAAATCTGGCCGCATCAAACTACGGTTCGAGAGCTTCGCTCCAACGATCAAGATCAAATCTGCCTGTTGATTGACCAGTTGGTTCGCCGTTGTATTGCCGTGAGTACCAATCATCCCAAGGAATAAAGGGTCATCCACAGACATCACGCCGGTAGCCATCAAGGTCCGAACAACAGGCAAGTTCGCTTTACGTACAAAGCTCAAAAACTCCTCGACTGCGCCGGAGTTACTCACACCACCACCGAGCAGCACTAAAGGACGCTCTGCGTGTTCAATCGCACGCAGAGCCCGTTTTATTTGGCCAATGTTACCCTGGGTGGTTGGCTGATAGCCTGGGAGGTGACACTTTTCGCTGAGGTCAAAAGGAAAATTTTCGGCCAACAAATCGCTAGGAAAATCCAACAACACAGGCCCTTTTCTGCCCGAGTTAGCGATATAAAAAGCACCATCAATCGCCTTAACCAACTCGGATTCCTTTCGGACCAGTTCGTTGTGTTTACACACAGGCATGGTGATGTTGAAGGCGTCCACTTCCTGAAAAGCGTCGGTGCCAAGCGCCGAACGGGGGATTTGCCCCGTCAGGGCAACCACAGGAATGGAGTCCAAAAAAGCATCGGCAAGGCCAGTGACTAAATTGGTGACACCGGGGCCACTTGTCGCTAGACAAACCCCTGGAGTACCTTTCACTCGGGCGTATCCCTCCGCCATATGAACAGAGCCCTGTTCATGCCGGGTTAAGATATGTTTAATTTTTGAATTTCGAAGAGCGTCGTAAATCGGAAGATTTGCTCCGCCAGGGTAGCCGAATATAACATCGACCCCCTGGGCTTCGAGCAATTTGACCAGGGCCTCAGCCCCGGTCATTTCCGGTAGAGTCTTCGTTGAGCGGTCGCTCATAAGCCTCTACCTCTAAGTTGACTCAACAAAATCATCATCGTCATCATTGATGACAACAGGAGCAGCAGGGACAACTTCGACTACCTTTTCAACAAACCCTGGCATTTCATAACCAAAAGATTTGCCTCGTGGGAAGCCTGTCCCAGCTGGGATCAGTCGACCGATGATTACATTTTCCTTGAGACCTTTGAAGGTGTCTAACTTAGCGTGAATTGCCGCTTCTGTCAGTACCTTCGTGGTTTCTTGGAAAGAAGCCGCTGAAATGAAGGAGTCGGTAGAAAGCGCCGCTTTAGTGATCCCCAATAACAAAGGTTCAAACTTAGCAGGCCTCAAATTTTCACCCATCAAAAGCTGATTCGCTTCATGCAGGATCGGCTTAGATACAGCCTCACCAACCAAGAAGTGAGAGTCACCTGGATCAACGATCTTCACCTTGCGCAACATCTGCCGAGTGATGACTTCAATGTGCTTGTCATTGATTTTCACACCCTGCAATCGGTACACTTCCTGAACTTCGTCAACAAGGAACTTCTGCAACGCTTTGACACCGTTTACCCGCAAGATATCGTGAGGGTTAGCGGAACCATCGGTTAAAGGTTCACCTACACGAACGTAGTCTCCTTCTACGACAACAACGTGCTTTCCTTTAGGAACCAAATATTCTTTTGATTCACCAATTTCTGGCCGGATGATGATCCGTCGTTTTCGCCGTAAATCTTCGCCAAATTCAACAGTACCATCGATATCGGAAATCTGACTTGGATCTTTCGGGCTACGGGCCTCAAAGAGTTCCGCAACACGAGGAAGACCCCCGGTGATGTCCTTATTCTTGGTGGTTTCCCGAGGGACCCGAGCCAAGATATCGCCAGGGAAGACTTCGTCGCCCTCGGCCATCATCAATTCCGCCTTGTTTGGCAGGTAGAAGCCAGGGTGCTGACGTCCATCTTCTCGCTTGATATCCTTTCCGGTTTTGATGTTTTTCAACAACAACCGAGGTTTCAAGTTGTGATCAGGGGCTTCAGTAATCACACGACGTTCGTAACCAGTATCTTCAGCCCGTTGCACCTTCAAGGACTTGCCCTCTTCGATGTCTTCGAACTTAATCTTACCTTCAAAGTCACAAATGACCGGCACGGAGAACGGATCCCATTCAGCAATCTTATCACCTTTGTTCAGCTTCGCACCGTCTTCAAAGGCGATAGTCGCACCAACTGGCAACATGTGTCGGTCCACTTCACGGCCCTTGTCATCAAAAACAAACAGCTCTGACTTCCTAGACTGCAAAATGCGCTGACCTTCTCGACCAATGACAATCTTGGTGTCTTGATAGGCCAAAGTACCATTACTCCTTGACTCCCAAAAAGTCGCTTCGACCTTTCGAGAAGCGGTACCACCAATGTGGAAAGTACGCATCGTCAACTGAGTACCTGGCTCACCAATGGACTGTGCAGCAATAACACCAACAGCTTCACCAACAGAGACTTGGCTGCCACGAGCTAAATCACGACCATAACAAAGAGAGCAAATCCCGTTTTTATTGTCGCAGGTCAGTACGCTACGGATCATCACACGGTCAATCCCAGCGTCATCAATCCCTTCCAAGTCTGCCTCAGAAACCAAGGTACCAGACTCAACCAAAATGGTGTTGCTGTATGGATCAATGATGTCTTCTAAAGCAATCCGACCTAACACTCGTTCTGAAAGCTTAGCGATAATCTCGCCGTTCTCAGTCAAAGGTTCCATCATGATGCCTTCAGTCGTCCCACAGTCATCCAAAGTAACCACGCTATCCTGAGCCACATCCACCAAACGACGGGTTAAGTAACCAGAGTTCGCTGTTTTCAACGCAGTATCCGCTAGCCCCTTCCGAGCCCCGTGAGTCGAGTTAAAGTACTGAGCTACGTTCAGTCCTTCACGGAAGTTCGCTGTAATCGGAGTCTCGATGATTTCACCAGTAGGTTTCGCCATCAAGCCACGCATCCCGCCAAGCTGACGAGACTGGTGTTCAGAACCCCGAGCACCGGAGTCAGCCATCACAAAAATAGAGTTGGGAACCAGAAGGCCGTTTTCATCGGGACTTTCTTTCGCCATTGCTTTTTTCATGGCATCACCAACCTCGTTGGTGATTTTTGACCAGATATCGATGACTTTATTGTACCGTTCACCATCGGTGATGATCCCGTTTTCATGCTGCCCTTGGATCTCCTCAACTTCCCGGATACCTTTATCAATCAAAGGTTCCTTTGAATCTGGAATCACCATGTCAGACATACAAATTGAGAAACCAGCACGTGCCGCATGTTTGAAGCCCATGTCTTTGAGCCAGTCAAGCATTTGGACCGTCTTGACGTTTCCAGCAACTCGGTAACCGTGGTCAATGACCGCTTCCAAGTCTTTTTTCTTCAAGAGTTGGTTGATCACCGTGAAATCGATATCATTCGGGATCCCTTCATACAGAAGAACACGCCCTGTGGTGGTCTTCCACATTTTGCCGTTCATCCGAACGGTGATGTTTGCTTGCAAATGAACCAAACCATGGTCATAAGCAGCGCTCACATCCGCTGGAGAAGCAAATGTTTTGCCTTCACCCTGGGCACCGTCACAAGCTCTGGTGATCCAGTAAATACCTAACACCATATCCTGTGTCGGGGTCATCGCTGGCTTACCGGTCGCCGGAGACAAGATGTTGTTGGTCGCCATCATCAAGATTTTGGCTTCCATTTGTGCTTCGACGGTCAGTGGCAAATGCACAGCCATCTGGTCACCATCAAAGTCGGCATTAAAGGCCGAACAAACAAGAGGGTGTAACGTAACCGCCTTGCCTTCAATCAGTTTAGGAACAAAGGCCTGGATACCCAAACGGTGCAAAGTAGGCGCACGGTTTAACATGATTGGGTGATCCACAATGACAGAGTCCAAAGCAGGCCAAATTTCTGGCTCCCTCATTTCAACCATTTTCTTGGCGATTTTGATGGTCGCCGCTTGTCCACGTTCGATCAAGTAATGAAAAATAAACGGCTTGAACAACTCAAGGGCCATCTTTTTTGGCAGACCACATTGATTCAATTTCAAATCCGGGCCAACCACAATAACAGTACGACCTGAATAATCCACCCGTTTACCCAAAAGGTTTTGACGGAATCGACCGTTTTTACCTTTCAAACTATCCGAAAGAGACTTCAGAGGACGCTTGTTGGTACCCAAAATAGGGCGCCCACGTCGACCGTTGTCAAACAAAGCATCCACTGATTCTTGGAGCATTCGTTTTTCGTTTTTTACGATGATTTCAGGCGCATTTAAGTCCATCAATCGTTTCAAACGGTTGTTCCGGTGAATCACCCGACGATAAAGGTCGTTCAAGTCACTGGTCGCAAACCGTCCACCTTCCAAAGGAACCAAAGGTCGCAGCTCAGGGCTGATGACCGGAATGGTTTCTAAGATCATGTTTGAGGGGCTCAAACCAGATTCTTTGAAAGCTTCAACAATTTTAAGTCGTTTGATGATTTTCTTACGTTTTGCCTCTGAGGTTGCTTCACGCAACTCAGCACGCAACTCGCTAGAAACAGCAACCACATCCATCTCTTCGAGGATTTCTTTGATCGCCTCAGCGCCCATGGCACTGCGGTAATCGCCAAACTGCTCGCTCAACTCAATGTTTTGATTTTCATCAATCACAGAGAACTGATCAACTTCTGCGCCGCCAGCATCTAAAACGATGTAGGAGTCAAAATATAAAACCCGCTCCAAATCTCGCAAGGTCATGTCCAAGATATTTGCTAACCTTGAAGGAAGGCCCTTCAGGAACCAAACATGACTTACAGGACAAGCCAACTTGATGTGGGCAAGCCGTTCTCGACGTACTTTTGACTGGATCACTTCAACACCACACTTTTCGCAAGTGATGCCTCGGTGCTTCATCCGCTTGTATTTACCACAAATACATTCGTAATCGTTAACCGGTCCAAAAATCTTACCGCAAAACAAGCCATCTCGCTCTGGCTTGAAAGTACGGTAGTTGATGGTTTCCGATGTCTTGATTTCGCCGCTACTCCAAGATTCAATTTGCTCCGATGAAGCCAATGAAATCTGGACTGCGTAATAATCAAGTGGGTCTATCGCTTCGTTATAGGCAAGTTGATTCAAAACTACCTCCTTTTCTGGGTTCCGTGATGTTTAAACAATCCTAAAGTCATTCTGGCTAATCTTCTGGCTCAAAAAATCCGCCATCGCGAATCAATTGGAAGTCCAAACAAAGGGACTTGAGCTCGTTGATCAACACCTTAAACGACTCGGGGATACCTGTTTTGATATCATGGTTCCCTTTGACGATTGATTCATAGATTTTATTACGGCCCTGGATATCATCCGACTTAACCGTTAATAGCTCTCGAAGCGTATAAGCAGCGCCGTACGCCTCCAAGGCCCAAACCTCCATCTCTCCAAATCTCTGACCACCAAACTGGGCTTTACCACCAAGTGGTTGTTGAGTCACCAAAGAGTATGGCCCAATGGAGCGAGCATGCAGCTTATCATCAACCAAGTGATGCAGCTTTAACATATACATATAACCGACGGTGATTTTCTGATCGAACTTAAGACCACTACGTCCATCGTACAGAACCATCTGACCGGATTCGTCGATGCCGCCTTTCACTAACAAGGCACGCATCGCTTCTTCGGAAACACCATCAAAGACAGGGGAAGCAAAATAGAACCCTTCCCTCAACTTATCGGCAAACCGTAATACGTCTTCGTCCCCTAAACTTTCAATGTGTTCACGAACATATTTATTCGGGTACACTTCGGCGATCCAGGATTTAAGCTGATTCACTGGATGGGACGCCTTGAGCATCTTATCCACTTCTTCACCCAAAGACCGTGCTGCCATCCCCAAATGGGTCTCAAGCACCTGTCCAACGTTCATCCGTGAAGGTACACCCAGCGGATTCAGGACGATATCGATCGGTAGGCCGTTTTGACGGTAAGGCATTTCTTCCACAGGGATGACCCGTGAAATCACACCTTTGTTCCCGTGGCGACCAGCCATCTTATCACCGACACTCAAACGACGTTTCATTGCAACATAGATTTTGATCGCTCGGATCACACCAGGCTGCAAGTCATCGGTACGGAACTCACGTTCTTTCTTGGACTCGTAAACCTGATCCAACAACTCCATTTGAGTTGCGGCGTTTCGAGCCATTCGACTGGTTTCATCGTCGCCAACAGAAATTTCAGCCCAAGCCTCATGAGGCATTTTCTGCAACTCTTCAGCGTTCAGCATGTGCCCTTGTTCAAAGAGCTTCACACCCGTTGAAGGAACCACGAGGTCAGCCGTCAGGCCAACAGCATCAACCCGAGGAAGCACTTCTTCGATCAAGTTGGTTTTTACAATCCGAACTTCATCTAGGTAGTCTTCTTCAAGACGCTGACTTGCCATCGCTTCAATAGCCAAGGTACGATCGTCTTTTTCCACACCTCGGCGGTTGAAGACTTTCACGTCGATCACAACGCCAGCAATACCCTGTGGGACTCGCAAGCTTGTGTCTCGAACATCACCAGCTTTTTCGCCGAAGATCGCTCGCAATAATTTTTCTTCTGGGTTCAGCTGTGTTTCCCCTTTCGGTGTGGTTTTACCCACCAAAATATCCGAAGGTTTCACATAAGAACCAATCCGAATGATTCCTGATTCATCCAAGTTTCGCAGAGCATGCTCGCTGACATTTGGGATGTCTCGGGTGATCATTTCTTTGCCTAACTTGGTATCACGAGCCAAAACTTCGAGCTCTTCAATGTGTACCGAAGTGAACCGGTCTTGGTGCAGAACTTTTTCTGAGACCAAAATCGAATCTTCATAGTTATAACCGTTCCAAGGCATGAAGGCGATCAACATGTTCTGCCCTAACGCCAATTCACCAGACTCACAAGAGCCGCCATCAGCCAAAATCTGACCGACGTCTACTTTATCTCCAATGCGGATCAAAGGTCGTTGGTTGACACAGGTGTTCTGGTTGGACCGACGATACTTTCGCAAGTGATAGATATCAACGTTTGGCTGAATCTCGCTTGAATCGATGAGCAAGTTCACATCGGCACGAACAACAATCCGCTCCGCATCAACACGGTCAACAACACCACTACGTTTAGCGACCACACAAGAGCCAGAATCGTGGGCCACTTGGTATTCCATGCCGGTCCCTACATAAGGGGCCTGAGGACGTACCACGGGGACCGCCTGACGTTGCATGTTCGAGCCCATCAAGGCTCGATTCGCATCATCGTGTTCCAAGAAAGGAATCAGGCTTGCCGCAATCGAGACCAACTGTTTTGGACTGACGTCCATGAAGTCGATGTCTTCTTTACGGATGTTTTTAAATTCGCCATCAACCCTTGCTTGAACATAATCTTTAACAAAGCCACCGTCTTCATCAACCAAGGCGTTCGCCTGGGCAATTTTGTAGTGTCCTTCATCAATCGCAGAAAGGTATGCAATTTCGTCTAAGACTTTTGAGTCAGAAACTTTACGGTAAGGTGTCTCAATGAAACCAAACTCATTTAACTGAGCATAGGTAGCCACAGAACTGATCAAACCAATGTTCGGGCCCTCAGGAGTTTCCACTGGGCAAATCCGGCCATAGTGGCTGGTGTGTACGTCTCGAACTTCGAAACCTGCACGTTCCCTGGTTAAACCGCCGGGTCCAAGAGCAGAAAGCCGTCGTTTGTGGGTGATTTCAGACAAAGGGTTCGTCTGATCCATGAACTGAGATAGCTGAGAAGAACCAAAAAACTCGTTGATCACAGCACTAACAGGCTTCGAATTGATGATGTCATGCAACATCATGGTTTCGGTTTCCTGTAAGCTCATCCGTTCTTTAATCGCCCGTTCCATTCGAACCAAGCCAATTCGAACCTGATTTTCTAGGAGTTCGCCAACACTTCGAACACGTCGGTTGCCAAGGTGGTCAATATCGTCGACGTCACCGCCAGCACCGTCTTTGATCCGAAGCAAATAATCGACCACAGCCATGATGTCCGCTTTGGTCAAAATGGTGTTATCCAAAGGTTCATCTAAGTGAAGCTTTTTGTTGATCTTCATCCGGCCCACATTCGATAGGTCGTATCGATCAGGGTTAAAGAACATGTTTTGCAACAAATTCTTCGCCACCTCTAAAGTTGGTGGATCACCAGGCTTCATTTTCTTGTAAATCTCAATCAAAGCGTCTTGAACGGTCTCGATCTTATCAGCAGCCAAGGTGTTTCTAAAACTAGCACCAATGGTCTTATCGCCAATGAACAGCAACTCAATGGAATCAATCCGGCTTTCCAACAAAGAATCCAAGACTTCTTGGGTCACAGGTTGGTTTGATTCAATGATCATCTCACCTTCGCTGTCTTTGATATCATACAAAGAGTAACGGCCTAAGATATCATCCACAGATGAAGGAATCAATTCCACATTGGCTTCTTGGATCTTTCTGATCCCAGCACGAGAGATTTTCTTGCCTTTACCTAAGATCACTTTTGATGAGTCTTTAGGGTCTAGGATATCATCAATCGCACGTTGGCCTTGAGCACTACTGACGTCAAAGTACTTATTGTATTCTCTTTTGTCTGGCTCTTGCCCAGCGGCCAAAGTCAAATCGATTTTTTCAATAGGATAGAACTTCGCCAACAGATCGGAGGCGGTGTATCCTAAGGCCTTGAGCAGAACAGTTGCCAAGAATTTTCGTCGTCGGTCAATCCGAACAAACAACAAGTCTTTGGCATCAAACTCAAAATCAACCCAAGAACCCCGTTGAGGGATGATCCCTGCGGAATAAAGAAGTTTTCCTGAAGCGTGGCTTTTGCCTTTATCGTGACTAAAAAAGACACCAGAAGACTTGTGCAACTGGCTTACAATCACCCGTTCTGTTCCGTTGATAATAAAGGAACCGGTATCCGTCATCAAAGGAAATTCGCCAAGATAAATTTCTTGTTCCTTGATGTCGTGAATCCGCCGTTGGTCGTTTTTCTCTTCTGTCTCCCAAATAATCAATCGTAAGGAAACACGAACCGGCGCAGCAAAGGTGACGCCACGAATTTTACATTCGTTTTCGTCATATTTGGGCTCACCGAGTCGGTAAGAAACATATTCCAAGGTGCAAGTGCCGCCGAAGTCTGAAATCGGGAAAACCGACTTAAAGACTGCTTCAAGCCCTTGAGACTCACGTTGATCTGGTGAAGTATCCTTTTGAAGGAACCAAGCATATGATTCTTTCTGGATTTGCAATAGGTCTGGCGGGTTCAGTACTGACTGAATTTTGCCGAAGTCGACCCGTAGTCTCTGAGTTTGCGGTATTTTAGTCATTTTCTCGCCATTTGGAAATGGTTTGGTTGCCGCAGGACGATCCTGGGATTCCTCGAAAGTCTAGCTTTTCCAATGTTCACTGTGTCCTTTTGCGGTGTCCAATCGTCCCGGAATTGTGGGTTGTATAAACCCGGGAGGCGATTTTTGAGCCAAAAATACCGCTAGGAAGCGGGGCATGGAAGGGTCGTGTCATGACTCAGCGCAACAGATAAAAGAACATAAGAAAAGGAATCCCCACTTATTATGCCTAAATCTATTTATCGTCAATCTTTTTTTTAAATATACTAAAGATTATCATTTGGAATTCAAGCGATCTAAACGCAGTCGACCCCGCTCATCAAAGAGTCGGTGGCAACTCAAGTAGATCGAGAACAGCACCCCAAACCCGGTCCCCCCTGCGATCATAAACATGATCATCATTTGATATTTTGCCGCCTCAAAGGGGTCACCTCCAGCCAAGATTTGGCCGGTCATCATCCCTGGCAAACTGACCAAACCAGCGACCGCCATGCTGCTCAAGATCGGGGTGAGGCCGACTTGAGCGGACCTCCTCCGGATATCACTCATCGCTAGACCTGGGGTTTGCCCCAGTGCCAAACGCCCCTCAATAGCGTCCCGTTCAAGGTAGGCCTTCTCGGTAACTTGATTCAAACCCAAAGCCACTCCGTTCATCGTGTTCCCCAACATCATCCCCAGCAAAGGGATGGCGTACTGAGGCTGCCACCATGGCTGATTACCTAGCAGAAAGACCAGGGCCAAAAAGGTGATCGAAAAACTGGAGATAAACATGGAGCCAACCCCGATGCCGTAGGTCCAAAGACCAGAAAAACGGCGGTGCTGCCGGGACAAAATTTCTTTCCCGGCAACAGACAGCATCACAAGCCCAATCAAACCGAGCAGCCAGGGACTTTGCATCAGGAAGATTTGCTTCAAAACCAGCCCAACCAGCCCAAGCTGCACAAAAGACCGAACCGCAGACACCAACAGTTGCCGCCCAATCGATAATTCCAGCCAAAAACTCGTTAAGGCAAGCAGGAGAACAAAAGAGGATGCCAAAATAAGATCAATAAAACTCAATAAAATCATACAAGTTCCAATTCTTGGTTATGTATCCGATATTGAGTAGAGCTAACCCGCCCCAACTGCCCTTCATCATGGCTGACCAAGACCGCAGCTCGATCTCCATCGGCAACCCAAGAGCTTAACAAGGCTTCAAACTGCTGCTGGTTTTGGCTATCTAAAGAGGCGGTAGGTTCATCTAAAAGCAACACTGACGGCTGGTGACTCAAGGAGCGGACAAAGGCAAGCCGTTGTTTTTCTCCTGTAGAGAGCCGACTGATCGGCCAGTCCATCACACCTGCCTCAAAACCCAAGGCGCTCAGTGCATTGAAGTCCCAGGTTTTGCAATGAGGCCCAACAGTATCAAACCACCAAGCAGATGAAGCAACTAAGTAGCAAACCTCAGCCCGCCAAACCGGCGGAGAAAATTCAAGCAAAGCCTGACCCCGAAAGCACAGCCCCCCAGAGTTAGGGATCAAATCAGCCAAAGCCCGGAGAAACAATGACTTCCCGGACCCCGACACACCACTTACGCCAAGGATGCAGCCTGAATCAAGCTTCAAAGTGCAAGGTTTAAACTGAAGAAATTGAAACTGATCTAACTGGAGCAACGATTGAATCAAGTCGGATCAATATGGAACACCATGTAGTAGATCACCACGCCTGTCACAGAAACATACAACCAAATAGGGTAGGTCCATCGAGCCAGCTTGACGTGTCGCTCTCGATTGCCTTTGATCGCAGAAAACATTGTCAACAAAATCAAAGGAACTTGGACTGCTGCCAAGATGATATGAGGAATCAGTAGCGTAAAGTAGACAACTTTGATCAAGCCGACCCCTTCAAAAGCGACATGGCCAACATGAGCATGGTAAATTAAATACAACACCAAGAACCCGCCAGAAACTAAAAATGCACCGACCATACACGCCTTGTGTAACCCTTCGTTACCACCCTTTTTGATCGCAATTCCACCGATCAGCAACAACACTGCTGCTGTTGCGTTAAGCCCAGCTATAATCGCAGGAAGGCCCATTATCCAATCATCTGATCCCATCGTATTCCCATCTATAGGTTATTTGTTCTATCATCCAGATTGTGAAGAGCAGCCCTGTCATTGTCAATCCCAGTGACCGTTTCAGAACAACATATTACTTTCCCCAACAAAATCATATGATTCCTTACATCCCGATACAAATTGGCAGCACGCACAGCCAGCTTCTTCCAGGGCAACAAGCTTCAATCGAAACAACGTCCAAATTCAATGAACTGAATCAGCCAGACCCAACCCCCAGTACCATCGGATTGAAGGGAAAATCGAACCATTGAGGGCCAAGGACGCCAAGGATCAGGTTGTATTGTGGGAGTGGCAAATTGATGGACGGGGGGCAGTGCAACGAGAGACGCGACTGTGTTGCCAAAGCAAAACTGCAGGCAAAAAAAAGGAGCCCGAAGGCTCCTTTTTCATTTCTCTCAACCAGCGAACTGATCAGTAGAGGTATACGGTGACATATAAAATCGGCCATACGATCACTACGAAGTACCAGAACAGCTGAGTGACGG